>Ga0209042_1000156_pt1 | contig 85193 bp, 89 predicted proteins | sample SaaInlV_200m_DNA_6_FD_184649 | JGI IMG/M metagenome (GOLD analysis project Ga0209042, IMG submission 184649) | Marine microbial communities from expanding oxygen minimum zones in the Saanich Inlet - SI037_S2LV_200m_DNA (SPAdes) (version 2) | ecosystem: Environmental > Aquatic > Marine >... | reverse complement strand
ATCAACTAAGTCTCCCGTTATGAATACAAAATCAGGTTTAAGTTCGTTAGTTAATGGCACTATTTTGTTTGGCAACTTTTGTTTATTTAGCACATCAAGATGTATATCCGTTAGAAGAACAATAGAAGCGTTATCTGAGATTTTATCCGTATATATGTTTACGTCTTCGACTACAATAGAAAGTGCACTGTAGAAACTAAACATAATAAGAACTAATGACACTATTAAGATAAAATGCCTTAATGCTTTTTTTGACTTGATAAAAAGTCTTAGTACCTCAGTTAATAGAAAAACGGAGAATACCGTCATTAATATTCCAAGATAAGTGAATGATACTGTAGATATTAACCTTGATGTCGTTGATTCGAACATTCTAGATAGAATAACGGAACCAGGTACACACAGCACTATGAAAATAGTTAATAGAAGCTTTCGTTTTGTGTATTTTATCTTGAATGTGCTGCAAATTCTTCTTAGAAGATAAAAATGTATTAGAAAGATCATAAGGATCATCGATCCTAACATTAGAATAAATTGTAGTACTCTAATCATTTTTTACCGTAGATGAATATGTGTGTAGAAAGGGCCTTCTTTTTTATCGAGTACTTGGCTTTTAGTTTTTGTTTCTTGAACAGTTTTAGGATTTCTTTTTTGTTTTCAATTAAAACTGCGTTGGGAGTTACATTTAGTAGATGATGATGTATGTGGAAGCAGAACTTTCCATTTTTGTTTAAGATCTTCTTAATGTATTTAATGAATCCTTCAGGGTCTTTAATGTATCCTAGAGCGTTAAATGAGACGAGAATGTCAACTTTCTTTATTTTCTTAGGTATTTTCCAACTGCCACGATAAGTTATTGTGATGTCTTTCTTGTATTTTTTAGGAATCTGTTTTTTGAACTCTTTTATTTCTTCTCTTATCTGATCAACTGCATGTATTTTCTTAAATGGTAAGTTGTTCTTTATTATTTGTCTAGTAAATCCACCTGTGCCGCAGTTATAGTCTAGAATAACTGACTTTTTCTTTAATGGTCCTACGTATTTTAGTATCTTCTTGAATGTTCGTCCAGGTAATGGTAGAGCATTGTACTGGTGTGATAATTTAGCCAACCAACTTCTTCTCAACTTTACATATTTGTCGTCGTAGAATATCTCAATAAAGAAATATGCAGGTAATCCTAATGCAACCAGCAATCCGGAGATTCTTAGTAAGTTGAAAGCGCCATGAGTTTCTTGTGTAAACATGTAAAGCAGGAACAGCATAAAAATAATAGTTAATATCGGACCTACTTTTCCTAACGGAACTTTGTAAGGACGTTGCATTTTTGGTTTTTTGAATCTTAAGATTACTACAGAGAGTAGTACGGCTGAATAGATTACTAGTATTAGCGGAATTAGTAAATGTAGTAACGTTTCATAAGAACCTGAGCCTATGTAAACAAGTACAGAGATGACTAATGCCTGAAATATGATAGAAATGTAGGGGCTCTTGTATTTGGGATGGATCTTTGCAAATTGTACAAAAAAGAGTTTATCCTCGGCAATCGACATTAATAGTCTTGGCGCTGTAACAATCCAGCAAGCAACTGCTCCAATGATTGAAGTAAACACAAGTAGAGTAAATATGATTGATCCTACGCCTCCGAAGTACACTCCACCTAGATCTCTTAGAGGTGCAGTGGATTCTCCAAACTGTTCCCAAGGTATTGCACCTGTGCCCGTCAATGCCAGTAATAGTGCTATTACAGCAATAATAATTGTTCCGTAGATTAATGCTTTTGGCATTATCTTTTTCGGATTTTTTGTTTCAGCAGATAGAAATATTGCACTTTCCCAACCGAAGAACGTTTCTGCAATGAAAAATATCGCTAATACAATATTTATCGTTGGGAAAACAAAGAATGGTGTGAAGTTAGAAGGTTCTAAATTGAAAAATCCGGGTATGATTATTGCAGCAACTGTTCCTAGCGTGATTAAAGCAAATGTAACAAGCATGTAAGTGCTAGTTTGCATCCCTCGGAATGCAATGTAGTTGAAGATTAAGATTAATAAAATAGCTATAGGGACGTAAGCAAAAGAATATTTCGCAGGAATAAGATATTGTAATGCCCCTAGAAGAAGCATAGATATAGTTACACTACCAGCAATAGCAGTACTCCAGCCAATTAAAAACGACCAAAATCGTCCGTAGGACTGTTTTGCGAATTCATATACCCCTCCCGCCTTTGGAAACATCGCAGTTAACTCCGAGAAACACATTGCAATGTAGATTGCAACTAACGATAGTAAAGTCCAAGAGATTAATGATGCTGGTCCTGCGTGTTTTGCTCCTGCAGCAGTTAAGAACCAGATTCCAGTACCCATGATTGAATTAATTGTAACTAGCAGAATAACTCTAAAGCTTAGCACACCTTTCATTTGTTTTTCGTGAGGTTGAACTTTTCGAATTTTTGCTTTTTTTACGTGACCACGCATTCTAAGAAATCTTGGAGCTCTCGTTCCAAGTCTAATTAGTTTTAGGAATCTGCCGTATTTAGCAAATCTTGCGGTCCTCGAAACAATTCTAACTCCCTTAAGTGCTCTCGTGAAAACTAAATGATCCATACCTAAAAATATTAAGTTGAATGGAATAGAAGCAATAATATCTAGCCAGTGTTTCTTAAAATATTCTTTAAAGTTTGGTGTTTCAAACCATCTATAGTAAAGATCTATTATGAATACTAGAACTAGGAATAAATCAAATGCATCAATCCAGAAACTGTACCTTGAAACGTCTGTGAATATCTCAAAAATGCTTAGAGTAAGTAAGATGACAAGCAATGGCGGTATTAATGACTGTACTAAGTTATCAAGCTTGCTTTTTACCGTCCAAATCACCTCTATTGCTTAAATTCATATTTTTAGCTATATAAATATATTGGTTAAAGTTCGAATTCTTCAATAAATCCCAGAATTAATTTGTATTTTTCAAGAAAGCTAAATCCTTTGTCAGTCAAAGTTATGTATTTCTTCTTTTTCTTGTCATACTCTTCTCTTATTAACTCTTTATCCAATAGCTCGTTGTAGTATTCTAAGAAACTTTGAGAAGAAACATTGGTGTATCGTAATAATGGAGTAGGCTTAATAGAATTATCATGATTATGTATTATCTTGAGTATCGTGTAGATTATTTCTAATCTATCTCTTTTTTTTGGCATTAGAAAATAACCTCTTTCGCACTCTTATGAAGATCCATAAGAAAATTGCAGCAGATATGACATATAATGGAATCTTAAGTTCTTGAGGAATTACTCCTTTAGTAAGAGTCAATATGTTGAGTATCCAGAAAATAAACAATAACAAATAGGTTATCTTGTTTTGAGATATTATTCCTTTTGTTTTCTTTTTAGGAATTGAAAATATAATTGAAACTATAAATACAACACTAAGAACTAGTATTAACACGTGGTGAGATCTAGTAAGGGCTACAATCACTGCAAGGATGATGGCAACAATGTGTAAACTATTGTTTAACGTATGTAATCCATCTTTATGATTCTTTATTTTTTTAATCAATGCAGCCATTGCGACAGAGAGTACTGCCATAGTACTAAAGTATCCAACGAGAAGTAGGCTAATTGGTTGTAGAGCCCTTATGTTCTGAAACATTCTAGGATCTAAAAGTAATATTATAGATATGTGAAGTAATCTAAATGCATATGCCAATGCAAAGTACAGAAAGATATTCCTAAAGTGAAATATCCCTTGGTGTTTGGTTAGATTGTATGCATCTCTGGTTTTATAGTATATAAAAATACATACACAAAATACCAGAATAAAATAAATTATTTCCGTCGCTAGAATCTCCAAAGGGATCATCTGTTTAAACATCATGTGAGGTGGCATTTTATTATTAATCTGTTTTTTCTATTTATAAAAGATGTGGACGATTAGTGTACATTTGGCCTTCTTCTTGCTTATATACGATTATGACGTTTATTGCTACAGGTGTGTTGAGAATGCACTAAAGGAGGGAATAGAAATGAAAAAAATTATTGCAATTGGATTAACTGCGCTTTCTTTAACTGGCGCAGCATACGCATTTGGAGGTCTTGGTCAAAATGAAAAAGGATTCATGGGCCAGAATACAAATGTGCAAAGTGCTATAGAAAGTAACGACTATGATGCATTTTTAGAAGCTGTTTCATCTATCGATTCTAATGCATTAGATAGAGTAGATGAAGAAAGGTTTGCATTTATGGTAGAGCAACATGAAAATAAAGAAGCTATGGACGCTGCACTAGATAATGGAGACTTTGAAGCATTCAAGAATGCCATGAGTGAAAGATGCGAAAGAAGAATGGACCAAATGACTGAAGATAAATTTCAAGAAATGGTTGAAAGACGCAATGCACATGATGTTGTTGAAGCCGCAATTGAAAGTGGAAACTACGACGCATGGGTTGAAGCAGTGTCTGCATTACCTCATGGATCTGGAATGGCAGAAGTTGTTTCTGAAGAAGACTTTGAGATTATGATAGAAGTACATGATCTTAAAGAATCTGGTGACCATGAAGCTGCGAAAGCATTGGCTCAGGAAAATGATCTGAAACCTATGAGACATGGCGCAAAAGAAGGACGTGGCCATGGAATGGGACAAGGTCAAGGCATGGAACGAGGTCAACGTTCTAAAGGCCAGGGAATTGGCTTTGGACAAGGTCAAGGATTTGGACAGGGTCAGGGTCAACGAGGTCTGCACAGGGGAGGAATACAATAAAGATGGCACGGCCCCGCCATCTTTTTTATTTTTTTGTGGACGTTTAGTCCATTTACTTTAAAAACACAGTTAATACAAACATATGAGGATGAGAATAATGAATAAACAAATTTTAGTTTTGGTTTTATCTATATCTTTTATAATGATAGTGGGATGTTCTCAGTCAGAACCCGTGAAAATTGATCATAACTATGACAATCATAAGAAAACAATCTCATCGCCAAATGATGAACAAGAATTAATAAATCACTCACATCTTGAAAACTCAACACCACACAATGAATCACACCAGGGAATAATTAGTAAACTTGGGGTTTGTAAAGATCTTAACGAAGGAGATATTTGTGTAGCCAAGTTGCATAGGGGAGATGTTAATGGAAAGTGTGTTGTAAGAGAAGATGAATTAATTTGTCAACCAAATGATAAAGGTAGAGGTATGAAAAAACAGAATGGTGCGGAAAATCACAGGTAGAATTCCACTACTGGAATTCGAAAATGCATGGAAAATTTATAAAATGGGTCAAATAAATGTTCCTGCATTAAAAGGTATAAGTCTTAAGATATACAAAGGAGATTTTGTTGCCATAATAGGTCAATCAGGATGTGGTAAATCTACTTTAATGAATTTAGCAGGCTGCTTAGATTTACCAACCAAAGGTAAAGTTTTTCTAAAATCTCATGATATTTCAACACTTCCAGAGTCAGATCTAGCTACTATGCGTGGTCAAACAATAGGTTTCATTTTTCAACAATATAATTTGATTCCGAATATGACGGCGTTTGAAAATGTTATGTTGCCTCTTGAATTTCTAGAATATGATGATGATGATGCAGCAGAAAGAACTAGAAAAATAATGAAATTGGTAAGTTTAGAAGATAAAATGCATCACCTGCCATCACAATTGTCAGGAGGACAACAACAAAGAGTATCTATTGCAAGATGTTTAGCATCTGATCCCGAAATAATATTTGCAGATGAACCAACAGGTGCTTTAGATAGTAGTACAGGAATAGAAATATTAGAAACATTGAAACGATTGTGGAAAGAAGAAGGTAAAACAATCATAATGGTAACTCACGATTTAAAACTAGCCAAATATGCTCATACAGTTATTGAATTAAAAGATGGAGAAATAGTTAATACCCAACATAAAAAAAAATGAAAGAATCAAATTCGAGGTGTATTCAAATGAAAAAGGTATCAATGTTAGTCTTGTTTATTTTAGTTATGAGTTTAGGAGTATTGGCGCAGTCAACACATACAGATAGTACCGCCAAAACGGTTCTTAGCTTGAACTTAATAAATCAAGATCCGGATCCGGCAATTGCGGGAGATATTGTTGAGGTGAGAGTAGGTATTGAGAATTTAGGAGGAAAACCATCTGGTGCTTTTTTGATAGAGCTACTGGAAGATTATCCGTTCTCGTCAATAGTTGGAGAACCCTTGATACAGAAAGTAGATTCTATTGATGCACACCAGTCAGGAGATAATTCTAAAATAATCAAGTTTAAAGTGCGAGTAGACAAAGATGCTGTTGCTGCGGAGTATGAATTAAAGCTACTAGAGTATTTTGAAGGTAAAAGAGATGTTTCTGCCACACAAAGAAGTTTATCTATCGATATTAAAAATAGAGAGAATGCAGAAGTTATTCATATCGATAAGACTATGTTAGTTCCAGGTAAGCAAAGCAGTCTCAAGTTTACAATTAATAATGTAGGTAATGCTCCGCTGAGAGATCTTAATTTCTATTGGTTAAATGAAGATAAAGTAGTTTTGCCTGTTGGAAGCGATAATACAAAATATATTAAATATATAGAAATGGGAGAAAGTGCAGAAATGGAGTATCAAGTCATTTCAGATTCTAATGCAGATCCTGGATTGTATGAACTTGAATTATATCTTAGCTATGATGATCCATTAAGTAGTGAAGCAAAAGAAGTTACGACAATTGCAGGAGTCTATGTTGGAGGAGAAACCGATTTTGACGTTGCGTTCTCTGAAAGTTCAGGAGGAGAGGCATCATTTAGTGTTGCAAATATAGGAAGTAATCCTGCGTTCTCTGTTTCAATCGTGATACCTAAGCAATCTAATTGGCAAGTGACAGGATCTAACTCTATGATTGTAGGTAATTTAAACAAAGGAGATTATACTGTTGCTAGCTTTACTCTTCAAAAAGCTCAAAGTTCAGCATCTGTTGAGAAAACTGATGACAAAACTGTTTCCCCGAAAAGAGCTAGATTTGGAAATGTAACAAATGAAGATGGATTAAGAATACAAGTAGTATACACAGATACTAGAGGAGAAAGAAGTACCGTAGAAAAAGTAGTTAATCTTAATCCCTCTATGTTAAGTGGAGGAATGGGAGCCGCATTTGCAGGTGCTGCAAGATCTGGAATGGCGGGTAGAACAACTAAAACAAGTATGCTTTCACAATACAAATGGCACATAATTTTTGTGATTCTTGTTGTAGTCCTAATAGTTCTACGTAGTAAATACAAGAAAATGAAGATGGCAGATCCTAAATTCAAATTGATGGATTTGTTTGGACTTGGCAAAAAGAGACATTAGAACTAAAAATGAAATTAAGCAAATGCTTTAAGCACGCATTTAACATGGTGATACATAGTAAGCTTAGAAGTTGGCTTACTATTATTGGCATTGTTATAGGCGTTGCATCAGTTATTGCAATAACATCTTTAGGTGCAGGAATGCAACAATCTCTTGAATCACAAATGAGTGGATTAGGTTCTGATTTATTAACGATTACTCCGGGCTATTCTAAAGGAGGAAGCATGTTTCGTAATAGAGGGGGAGACTCTGGAAGTTCTACAGCAACAGAAGAAGAAATATTGTTAGACCGTACGGACGTTCAAGCGTTGAAAGGGATATCAGATATTGCATTTATTGAAACTGAAGTTGGTGGAAAAGTAGATGTATCGTTTCTAGGAAAAATGGGCTCTGTATCATTAACCGGTGTGGATCAGAAAGTATGGTCTGATGTGACAACAGCAGTGATTGCTGAAGGAAGATTATTAGACTCTGCAGATCAAAATGTAGTAGTTATTGGTGGTAATTTAGCAAGTTCTTTCTTTGATCAACCTTTAGGCATCAATAAAATGTTCACTATTGAAGGTAGCGCATTTAGAGTTGTGGGTGTTCTGGATGATACAAGTACCAGAATATATATGCCAATTCAAATGACATATCAATTACTCGAAGATAAAGATACAGATATTTACGATTCAATCATATTGAAAGTAAAAGATGAAGAAATGTTGGATGAGACTATTCTTAAGATTGAGAAAAAACTCAAGATAAGTCGGCACGTCACAGATAAGGATAGAGACTTTTCTATTAGTTCTAGTAAACAGATGATGGAAACAAGAATGGAAATGATGGGTTCGGTGAGTTTATTCTTGACTGCGATTGCCGCTGTTTCTTTAATTGTTGGAGCAGTCGGTATTGCAAATACCATGTTTACGTCCGTACTTGAAAAGACTAAAGAGATTGGAATAATGAAAGCAATAGGTGCAAAGAATAGAGATATTCTTTCCATATTCTTGTTTAATGCTGCACTAATAGGATTAGTTGGTGGATTAATAGGGGTGTTGTGCGGAGTTGGGGTATCAAGTATGATGCCTATGCTTATGGGAAGTATGCCAATGTCAAGAGGAGGGTCAATAACATTAGTAACATTAAATTCCGTTATGTTGGCATTAGGTGTTTCAGTTGCAGTAGGGATTATTGCGGGCTTTATTCCAGCATATAATGGTTCTAAATTAAAGCCAGTAGACGCTCTAAGGTATGAATAATTTTAGATAAATTAAAAAAGGGATTTTGATATTCTTATGGTTATGACTAAGGTAGAATCATTCGAGCTTGAGCCTGGCGAGGTTATTCAGAGTAAGTATGAAATAATTGAGTTGCTAGGGGATGGTTGGGAAGGTGAAGTTTACTTAGTAAAAGAGTTATTGACTGGCATAGAAAGAGCTGCCAAGTTTTTCTTTCCAGAGAGAAATAAACATAATAGGTCTAGTAAATTTTATGCTAAGAAGTTGCATAAGTTGAGAAATTGCGATATTGTTATTCAGTATTATACTCAAGAGGAAATTCATTTACAAGATGGTTTTGTCACTTATTTGGTTTCCGAGTTTATTGATGGAGAGTTGTTGAGCGAGTTTTTGAAAAGACAACCTGGTAGGCGGTTACACCCGTTCATTGCGTTGCATTTGCTCTATTCTTTAGCAAAAGGTATGGAAGAAGTGCACAGAGTAGGCGAGTATCACGGTGATTTGCATACAGAGAATATCATTGTACAAAGACACGGTTTAGGATTTGAGTTGAAGATATTAGATTTCTATAAATGGGGTTCGCCAAGTGCGGAACATAGAAGAGATGATGTCATCGATATGATTAAGATATTCTATGATGTTCTTGGTGGGGCGAAGCATTACGCTGGCTTGCCAGATGAAATTAAGGATATTTGTTGCGGATTGAAAAAATCGCTAATTCTGCAGAAATTTAAGACAGCAGGCCAACTAAGAGGGTATTTGGAAAGTTTTGAATGGGAATAGAATCTCCACTGGTCACTGGACATTTTTACGCAGGTTATTTAAACCATATTAGGGATGATCTTATAAATGGAAAATCAAACAATCAGCAGACTTACTAAACACTTTGAAGACTACGCATATGAAGAAGATAGCATTGAATTTTGGTTTGCAAGGGATTTGAAGAATCTTCTAGGATATGAACAATGGCGAAACTTCCTCAAAGTAGTAGAGAAAGCAAAAGAATCCTGTAAAACTTCAGGAAACAAAGTTTTAGACCATTTTGCTGACGCCAGCAAGATGGTTAAATTGGGGTCTGGTTCAGAAAGGGAAATAAAGGATATTATGCTTACAAGATACGCTTGTTATCTTATTGCTCAGAATGGCGATCCCAGAAAAGAAGATATTGCATTTGCTCAGAGTTATTTTGCAGTTAAAACTCGAAAACAAGAGTTAATTGAAGAAAGAATTGCATTGAAAGAACGTTTTGATGCAAGGGAGAAACTTGCAAAGTCGGAAACTGAATTGTCAAAGTTGATTTATGAACGTGGTGTCGATGATAATGGTTTTGCAAGGATAAGAAGCAAGGGAGATGCCGCACTCTTTGGTGGGAAAACTACTCTTCAAATGAAGAAAAAACTTAGTATTCCAAAAAACCGAGCGATGGCAGACTTCTTACCTACAGTCACAATCGCTGCAAAGAATTTTGCTACAGAGATTACAAATTTCAATGTTAAAAAGAATGAGTTGCAAGGTGAACAAAGAATAACTGGCGAACATGTAAGAAATAATAAAAGAGTTAGGACTGTGCTATTAGAGGATGAAATTGTTCCCGAAGATCTGCCTCCTGAAGAGGACATAAAAAAATTAGAAAGACGATTAAATAAAAGCGATGCCGAGTTAGCATTAGATTCAAAGATAAAGTGATTTAATTATATTTTAGTTAATCTTCTGCCTGCGACCAAAGAAGGTCAAAGAATGTTTTGTATGTGCTTGCAAAGTTTTTGTCTTTTATCATTAATCCGTATGGATTAGAGGAGTAGTTTATTAGTAGCAAAAGATCACCTGAAATAATGTATTCTGTGTTTGTGTTTATGTTAAGAAATTTTACTTTCGTTCGCAGTTCTTTTCTTCTTCTTAGGCCGTACTCTTTACTGTCATTATTAACGAGAATCTTTAGACTTACTTTGTCTGCCTTTTTCTTCTTAAAAACTACATCAATGAAAAAGCCTTCTAATTTTTTGAAAGCTTCTGCGGGTGCGGATGCAACATAGTACTCGCCACCGTTCTCCCAAGAGTTAATCAACTCTAAGAACATAGATTTTATTCCTCTTATTCCATAGAAATATTTGAAATCACTTAACTTTTGTAATTCAGATGGCGATGCTTTAAGTTGGGATATAAAGTTGATTAACTGTTTCTTTTCGTTTTTTATTTGAAGTTCTTTTTCTTCAAACAGATGTGCAATTGCATCTGGTTCAGATGCAGAATATACTCTTATGTTGTTGATTATTTTGTAGCTTACTAATCCTTTTTCTAAGAGATTGGTAAGTATGGCATAAATGTGGGAACTGGGTATATTTGTTCTGTTGCATATTTTTCCAGTTTGGCTTTCCCCGTGTTCTCTTAAGTCTAGATAAGTTTGTGATTCTGTTTCGGATAGGCCTACAGATTTTAATGCAGTTGTTCTGTCAATCACGCTACTACATCAAGTAGTAGTGAATATTTAAGTATGTGTTGTCTTTACTCAGTAGCGAAGGAGGTTGGCTAAAATGAAACAAATTATTGGAATTATGTTGTTAATTGTTGTTTTAACGGGCTGTGGAAGTAATATTAATGGCCATGTTGTTCAAAGCGATAAGATAAAGGTGGGAGTTATTGCCCCATTAACTGGGCAGCTAGCAGAGTATGGAATAGCGTTTGTTAATGGACTTAATCTCGCCAGGGAAGAGTTGGGAGCAGAAGCTTTAGGATTTGAGTTTATAATTGAAGACAGCGCTTACGATCCAAAGTTGGCTGTGAGTGCGTTTAGAAAACTTACATCAGTAGATAAAGTTGATTTGGTTATGGATTGGGGTGCTGCAACTTCAGAAGCAATTGCCCCAATAAGCGATGAAGTTGATGTTCCATTCATTGCATTTTCTTACGATGATACTGTTCCAATAGTCAGTAGCAACGCCATTCGTGCATGGAACCCAACAACAAAATTCGGAAAGGTTATTGTTGATCATATTTCCAGTGAGAAAATTGGCATTGTTAAGACAGAGTTAACTTACCTTAACAAAATGTTGGAAGGTTTGGAGAAAGTTAGTGATGCTGACGTAATTGTGATTGATAATTATAATTTTGGTGATAATGACTTTAGAACTTCATTGCTTAAGATTAGAAAAGAAAATATTAGCGTCGTTGGTGTTTTCTTAGCTAGCGGACAAATAAGTCAATTTTATAAGCAAGCAAAAGAGTTGGGGATTGAGTTGGTTACGTTTGGAACTGACTTTTTTGAAAGTCAATCAGAGATTGATGCGTCTAATGGATTAATAGACGGAGTTGTATTTCCAAACATGAAGGTTTCTGATGAGTTTAGAGAAACATATAGACTAAAGTACGGTGATGTAAGTCAAATAACATTCGCAGGTAATGCGTACGATATGACCCACATAGTTGTTCGCGAGATTAATTATAATAGCACTGCAAGTGTATTGAGTTCTCTGAAAGAAGTTAAAGAATTCAGTGGAGTGCTGGGAGAATATAACTATGCAGAAGATGATGGTGATAGATATCTTAGCCAGCCAGTTTATTTAAGACGGATCGAGAATGGCGTGGTTGTTAGTTAAGATTCCGATAGGTTTAAAAAAGAAGCGTTGGTTTTTGAACTTGATTAGGCCCCGATGGTGTAGTCCGGCCAATCATCTTGCCCTCTCGAGACAGCGAAAATCAAGAATTTTCTTTGCCTTTCGCTTGGTCAGAGAAAGGCAAGGACTCGGGTTCGAAAGAACGTGTGGGTTGATGTTATAAAAACTGGTCAGTTGATCCTTCGCGGGATTGTCAAACCCACTGTTATCGAAAGTCCCGATCGGGGCATTTTCTTATTAAAAGATATACACATAATAATGGTTCAACCGTGTTGGATTCGATACGATTATATTGAAATTAGGAATTAAGTCATTTACAATATCTCATCTCAAATGGACCAATGCAACGACTAACTCAGCTAAAAAAGGATTCACAGTTATTTCTTCTTAGATCTTTTTTTCTTTGAATTACTCGCAAAACACTTAAAGAAATCGAAATCTCTAGAGCCATCTGAGTTTTTACGAAAAGTAGCCATATTTAGTTTTCTTTCAATAAGTGGGCGTTTGCATTCTAAGTTTTTGATTCTTTTATCATATGACTTTACTTGTTTCAAATATCCAGATCTCGATAACTTATTTTTATTGTTATGATCTTTTCTTGCTTTTATTTTGAGGCAAACCAAATCTTTGTGCTGATTTCCTAATCTACACATTTCAGCCTTTAGCGCTCTTACATATAGTCTCCAACAAATAACTATAAACACAAAAATCACCAAAACAAGCATCAGAACTGAAATTTTCACACCTCTTGACATTTAACAATGTCTCACCAAGATAATTACGTTATATCCTTTATATGTTTTACTGAATGGTTATTAGAATGCTACAAAAACTCTCCCGACAATGTTTACGGGGAATATACAGTCATGGGCCCGAAGGGACTTTCGAAGAGTGTAGGTTTAACAGTCCCGCTAGGAACCAACTGACCAGTTTTTACAATGTAAACCCACTTCTCTTTTCGAACCCTCGACCCTCCGGTTAAGAGCCGGATGCTCTAACCAGACTGAGCCACGGGCCCATGATAGCTTTGAAAGATTCAGGTTCTTTTTTTAAACTTTTTGCTATTTCGACCGAAAACTTAATAATCACACAAAAAAGGTAAAGATCCATGGTCAGATTCACACCATATGAGATTTCTCTCTGTCTGTATGACAAAGAAAGGACAAAAAGATTTGCTAAAGCGATAGAAAAGACGGTTAGTAAAGGAGATATAGTAATTGATGCTGGAAGTGGTACAGGCATTTTGGGATTATTGGCTGCAAAGGCAGGAGCAAAGAAAGTTTATTGCATTGAAATTCATCCCAGATTTGCAGAGATTATAAAGAAGAACGCAGAGATAAACAAACTTCAAGACAAAATCATTGTAATAAAAGGGGATGCTAGTAGAGTTAAAATCCCTCAAAAGGCAGATGTTCTTTTATGTGAACTGCTTAGTACAGGACTGTTCTTTGAACCAGAGACAAAGGTCATTAATCATTTGAAAAAATATCTAAAGAAAGATGCAAAAATTATTCCGGAGAAATGCGTTTCATGGGTTCAACTAGTGGATGCACAGAAAGATCTGTATGGTTTGCATCTTAATTATGATAGTAGGTCTGAACGTTTGAGAGACAAAGGACTAACTACAAAAACACAGTTTGATGAACTTAATTTTCAAGAAAAGGATGAGCCACTATGCATTAATTCAAAAATTGTTGTTGAAGGAAAAACCAACGGTTCAGCTAATGCAATACGAGTAACTAGTCGAGCGAAGCTTAGTGATAGTGTGTATACAAAGCAAAGCAGGTTTCTTTTTAATCCTACGATAGTATATTTAAAGAAGAAGATTAAGATATTAAAAGGCAAAAGTTATCTAGTGCATATCTCGTATAAGCACGGCGGAGATACGTTGGGAACAAAAGTTACAGTTAAGAGGTGTTAAGTATGGTTAGGTTGAGACAAGAGATTAGGTATGATTTTCTATGGGAAAGAAGACCGTTTCACAATAAATATCTTAACATATTTGATACGTCAAAAATATTCTCAGAATACTATAATCGTATTGGCCCAAACTCGAAAAGAACTAGACATGATAATACTGTTGACTTTTATTATGAAATTGCCAAAGCGTGTGGCTTGAAAAAAAGCCAACTTCCGTTTTTACACAGATTTTTAGAAATAATAACAAAAGAGTTGAGTGACTGGGACATGTTTGTACGTAAAAAGAAATTAACTCCGGATGAGTCTCGTAAGTTGGTCTGGGCTTCAGATGGTATGACACTTGAAGAGGAACTTTTGTTAACAGATAGGATCGAATGTGATTATAATCTTGTTAAACGTTTGATAACTAAAGGTCTTAGCAAAACTGAATCTGAGAAGATTAAAAGTAGATTGCATCTTGATAATAAATCTTTTGCGGTGTTGCGAAGTAAAACGTTGAATACAGTTAGAAAGGAGTTTAAACTAACTACAAAACTGGGTTTGAGCTTTAAGCGATATATTGAAGTTGCAGAAACAGATCTTTGTAATGTAGAAGACTATTACGGCTGGAAAAAGAAACCAAAGGGAAAGCCTAACAAGAGTCTTGAGCTTGAGATTATCAATAAAGGAAAAAGTCATTTCTACTATTACAACCACATACTATATCACCTCATAATGAATTCAGGGATTCGTGGAGATATAAAGCTGATACATTATCTCGATAATTATCTCAAACATTATCTTGAGTTGTTGTTTGTGTGTCAAGAGTTGTTGGATCTGAAGCAAGACATAAAAGAAAATAATTTTAATCTTATTGTATGGTTGTATAAATGCATACATAAAAAAGAAAAATTGAATCTTAAGAATTATCATAAAATACTCTTGGAGAGTAAAGTGTATGATTTGCTTCTGAGTGTTGTAGATGAGAGTGCTCAGAAAACATCTATAGCATTGCTAGAGATTGAGAAACATAACAAAAAACTGTATAAGCTGCTTAGTTTATATTTTGATGGTATCGTCGAAGGACTAGATGTGTTTTTAAGACATAGGTTCTTGAGAAATCAGAAATTAGAGAAGGCGGAAAAAATAAAAGAGCTTGTTTTGAATCCGCATCCTTGGGAAGAAACTCGCTTTAACAGAACTTTTCCAGATGATCTTAAGGTGAAGAAAAAAGCAATCAAACTTATTGCAGATGTTAGAGATGAGTTGAAAAGAATAACTAAATGTAAAGATCCTCACTACAAGCCAGGCCAGTATAACTCAATATCTTCTGCAGCTTCAAGATTGCTTAATGTTCCAACTTATCGTTGTATAATTCCATTAAGATCTAGAGGATGTAGTTTTGCTTTTATTAAAGGAGGTCCTTGCCATATTTGTGGCGTAAGAGGAGATAATTTATGGAAAAGAAGTATAACTCCTAAGCAAATTGTTGATCAATTCAAAAAAGATTTTGCAAAAATAGATTTTAAAAAGCATTCAATACTTGGAGTATATTGTAATGGCTCGTTTCTTGATGACGCTGAAGTCGATCCTAAAGCGAGAGATACAATTCTTAAGATAATAGCAAAAGAAAAAGGGGTTTTGGAAGTTGACTTTGAGTCCCGTCCAGAGTATGTTACTCTTGCTAAAGTTAAACGTGTTAAAAAGATTCTTGGAAAGAAATTACTCACACCCTCTACAGGTTTTGATGCAATTGATGAGGATGTTAGAAACATAATAGTAAATAAAGGAATGACCCGAGAAGGGATGGAAAAAGCGACAAGTGCATTTGTAAGAGCCCATGTTAGCTCATTAGTGTACGTTGGTATTAAACCTCCATTCTTAACAGAACGCGAAGCAATTCAGGAAGCTGTTGATACAATCGAATACTTGTTTAGAATAGGTATTGAACAGATTTCTTTAGAGCCAGTGACTGTTCAAGATTATACTTTAACTAAATATTTGTACGATCGGAAATTGTTTAGGCCAACCTGGTTGTGGAGCATAATTGAAATTCTTAAAGCAACACATACGAAGATGAACATACCATTAGTGGGTCCTGAAGTAGTGGGGGGTTTTGTATTCTTTCCATTACCTAAAGTTGTTGCGCATAATTGTCCTAAATGCGACAAAAAAGTTGTTGCCGCCCTTAATAAGTTCTCAGAAACACAAGATATTCGTGTTTTTGATAAGTTGAAATGTTCTTGTAAAAAGCAATGGGAAAAAGAAGTTGAGAAGGATGCTCCACCTCTGTATGAGAGAATTGTTTCTACATTGGAGAAAGCTAAAAAGATAAAGAAGTAGTTAGGTGTACACAACCGAATTGTCTTTTGCATCTGCTATAACTAGAGGCATTCGTACTTCTCCGTGTTTGTTGAAAGTCATCTGACCGTTCATACCCTCAAAATCTAAAGCAAATATTGTTTCTTTCAAATTCTTTGGTTCTTTGGATAATTCATCTAAGATGAGCATCACATCATGACCAAAGGGTGCAAGAAAGTCAGGTTCAACATCGAATGTTGTTCTGTATCGATCAAAAAAGTTATCTTGGTTGTTATTGATGAATGCTATTGGAACAACAGCAAAAACGTCTTCAAACAAATCTAGTCCTGCTTCTTGTTTAACGAAATCGCTTTGGATATGGATTGTAGATACTACAGGAATGTGCGTCATCCCTAACTCTTTTCGTTGACGTAGAATATTAATTAAGTGCGGAGGATAACCTATCACATACAATACATCAGGATTGAGTTCTCTTATTTTCATTAGACTTGTTCTATAATCTAGTTCTGCAATTTCAAAAACTTCTTCTTGTATTATTTCCCCATCGAAATATGATTCTAACATCGTCGCCATGGTGTTACCAAACTCGTCAAACACAGTTAGTGTTGCGGCGGTCGTATAGTTTCGGGCTTTCATAAACTGCGCAGTTTTTTCTAGTTGATCTTCAGGTATAGGCCATACTAAGAATGCATTATCGCTTCTTCTAGAGAACTCGCTCGCAGGTAGTGTGGTTAATGTGGAAAGTAAAGGTATGTCGTATTGATCTGCAACAGCTAGTAGTGGCATTGAAACTTGTGCTTGTAAAGCTACAATAAGATCTATATCTTGAGTGTCAAGAATTCTTCGAGTTATTGTTATGGCCTCAGCAGGAATGGTGCGCGTGTCATCAATATGTAAAACCACGGTTGAGTTTAGTTCTTTATGTTTTAATTCTACAGCTCTCAAGAAGTCATGACCAACTTGAGCAGCTTTTCCTGTTAACGGAAGAACTAGTGCAACATCAAAACTGTCAGATGCAACCACAGATCCTGTAAGGGATTGTTGCCCACCACAAGCAGTTAGTAGGAGAATTCCCATTAGCACGAAAATTATTTTGTTCATAGATAAAGGATTAGTTCATAGAATATATATCTTAGTCCACCTCAAGGGGTGAACAATCGATAGATTTTAATAGAAAAGGCGTCTACCTACATAATATGAACATCACAATGCTTGAGAAACTAGGATTTACTAATGGTGAGATACGCGTGTACAGCGCACTCTTAAGATTAGGAGAAAGCTCATCAGGTTCAATAATAGTTAAATCAAAAGTTTCTAGATCTAAAGTTTATGAGATCTTGGAAAGATTGAAAGAAAAAGGATTGGTAAGTGAATGCACTAGATCTGGTGTGAAGCATTTCCAGCCATTATCTCCAAAAAGAATTCTTGATTATATTCATAGAAAAGAGAAAACATTGATGAAACAAAAAGAAGATTTCAAAGAAGTCTTACCAACACTTATGCAATTACAGAAAGAGAATGAAGAAGAACAAGAGTTGAAAGCGTATGTTGGAATTGAAGGCATTAAAACATATTTTGAAGATACACTAAACAATCTAGATGAAAACAATGAATATCTTGCTATGACCTTCTCTGAAAAGTCTTGGCAAAGTAAATCTCTCTCGCTTTTATTTAAGAAATTTCACCAACAAAGAGCAGAGAAAGGAATCAAAGCAAAAGTTATTACTAATGATAAGAACTTAGAATCTCAAAAACATGTGAATCTTTCGGAAACGGGATTGTATGAGTTTAAAACAGTTGATGTTGTTCTACCAACAGGGATTGCGATTTCTGGAGATTGTGTTGCAACATTTGTATGGGGAAAAAGCCCTAGAATCTTCTCAATCCTTTGTAAGAATAATGCAGAACAATATAGAAAATTCTTTTATGATTTATGGAATAAGGGGAATTAGTGTAAAGTTCTTGAAGGTTGAGGATGTAGGTGTGCAGTGATGCGCGGTTCTTCAGCTGCTGCGCCATCATATTTGAATACTTTTGCAGCAACCCCCTTGATTTCGGTCATACTTTGTTCTCTAGAGGGTTCGTCTTTATGATGTATTAAATTCCCAAGACTTCCTGCGTAAGCAACCAGTATTTTAAACACAGGAACTGCTAAGTGGTTGAACTGAGGAGGCATTGCTGTTTCAGTGAAGAAATAGTATATATTGTCTGTGACTCCTTTAGTTAAATCTTCTAGCGTACCAGTGAATGCTTGGTAGAAGCACCGGTCTAGTTGGACTCTTGCTCTTGGAACTACACGGGCCAAAAGAAATTCTAGTTTTGACTCAACTACATCCGGAGCAAGGTCTACACTTTCATCAAGAGTTATGTAATCATGTGGAACTCGATACGCCATCAGGCACCACTACTATGTAGTTATTTAATAACATTTCGTTTTGCAAAAACTAGAATTTTTTCAAACTTCTGACACCAATACAGATCCAAACACTTTATAAATATGCAAAAATGGGTTGATGTGGGTGATAAAATATGGCAGCAACTCCAAAAGCTCCAAAGAAAATGAAAATTGATTATAACATCGATAGAGGTATTTATGACGATTTTGTCAAAACATGTTCACGTAAAGGATATGCACCAAATATTATAGTTGAAAGAATTATGAAAAAATATGCAGAAACAGGACAAATGTAATATTTGTGTTTTTTTATTTTGCAAGAACTAGAATAAAACAGTAAGGCACAGAAAGAGGTTCTGTAAAAGAGTTAGATAATTCATTTAAGTCTTTGATTAGATTGGTTCTTTTATCGTCTGGAAGTTTTTGAACCCAGCCGTAAGAAGTTACAAGATCAATATAGTTTTGTAATGTGTAATCAAAGTTAACTTCATAAGTTTTAATGTCTACAGAAGCGAATAGATCAGACTTTTTTAGATCATTGTAATCTTTGTCGGCAGTTTCTTTTACTAAAGATCCAGCCGGGCCTCGGTTAACTCCATCGTATTTATCTAGGATTTTACTAACGGCCATGACAAACTCAGACTTTTCTTTTTGTTGATAAGACCAGAATAAAGCGAGAGTTCCATTCTCTTTTAAGATCCTGTGAACTTTATTGTAGCGATTTTTAGAAGAAACCCAATGCCACGCCATTCCAGAAACAATAAGGTCAAAAGTGTTTTCTGCCAACTCGGCGTCTTCAAAAGTTCCAACCTTGAAATCAGCGTTAGGACACTTTTCTTTTGCAACATCAATCATTTGTTGACTAATGTCCAGTCCGGTTACTTTGAATTGTTTTTGTACTAAAGGCAGAGTAGCTTGACCTGTGCCACAGCCTATGTCGAGTATTGTCCCCTTCGGTTTAATATTTGAGAAATCAATAATATCAGCAATAAGTTGTTCAGGATAAGTTATCCTTGCAGCATCATATAGCACGCTAATGTTCCCAAAAGCTTTGCCTTCTTCAGGATTTAGTGTCATTTTAAGAAAAGGTGCCGCCGGGGAGACTTGAACTCCCGACTTCCGGATTGCTCAAATACTTAGTCATTGCCCGAAGGCTCCTCACTCATATTTTATGAGTCCGGTGCTCTAACCAATTAAACTACGGCGGCATTAAGCTCTGGTGAGAAGCGGGTAATTTATAAAGGTTTTTATAGGCGTTCTTCGCCACTGTGACGTAACAAACTATTTAAATGAGATGGTTCATACTTTTCAAATGAAACTTCAATTAGTGCTTCCACAAGAGGAAAATTATCAACCGCTAAACGAAGGTTGGTGGCTGCCTTTAGGTCTGACTAGCATAGGTACGTCAGTTAAAGCATCGCATCCAGATGTGGAGGTCGAGATTCTAGATGGGAGACATGTTCCAAATGATGAGATTTCTAATAGACTTGATGGCGATATTGTAGGGTTTGGTCCTTCAGTAACTAGTTACGTACCTGCATTAAGAATGGCTAAAGAATTGAAAGAAAAATCTCCAAGTTCTCTTGTTGTTTTTGGAGGTCCGTATGTAACGCCCATGTCTGGAACAATACTTATGAGACGTTCGTTCATAGATGGAATTGTTGCGATGGATGGTGAAGAGTCTTTAGAGAAGATTGTGGCTGGAGGACTTTCCGGAGAAGTTCCAAATCTTACTTTTGGTGGAGAATTAATTTCAGAAGATCTTCAAGCTCATGCCAGAGAACGAGGACTTGATATTGTAAGAGGCCCGGTGAGAAAAACTCCACGTCGAATGATAAGAGTAAAAGATGCACCATTTCCAGATATCTCATTACTTCCCGATCTAGAAAAATATTGGCAAGATTTTTGGAGAACATATCCTCAACATGATGGAAAAGGAATAATTGCGACTGCTGCACAGAGAGGATGTACATATAGAGCAAGAAAAGGTGGAGGTTGTTTCTTTTGTAGTAGAGTTGATAATAAGTACAGAGTAACAGATCCTAAAGAGTACGCAGAATATGTTAAGTTACTTGAGGGGAAATTTGGTGCTAATATTATTGAGGAAAGTTCAGATGATCTAGTTGCAAATAAGAATTGGTTAAGGAGATTTGCAGATGCTTATGAAGAGTTAGGATTGACTGTTGAATATAGACTATTTGGACGGGCAGATAAAATAGATGAAGAAACAATTTCATTATTAAAACGCATCAGAGCGCAAAGCGTATTTGTAGGATATGAATCGGGAGATGAAGATATGCTGAAAGTATGTAATAAGAGTTTGTCCCTTGATAGAGCCAGGCATTCTACAAAGCTTCTTGTTAATGCAGGAATAGAAGTTGTTGGTGCATTTATCTTGGGTTTTCCCGGAGAGAGTGAAAGAAGTGTGGATAATACAGTTGGCTTTGCTCAAGAGATGTATGAAATGGGTGTTGGTACAATAAGTTATGCAATTCTTACACCTTTGCCCCCGTCTCCTGCATGGCAATTTATGCGAGCGCAACCATTAGCCGTATTGCAATCTCGTTTAAGACGTGGAGTAACTCTCGGCACAGATTATGGTAATAGTGATGTGCTTGATCCAGTTGAACTTCAACAGGACTTTGTTGGAGCGTTTTGCGAAGTAGAATATGATTACTTAACAGATAGATTGAGAGAACTATCAGAAATAAGCGAAGTTGATACAGGAGATTTCGTTCCTTCAGCTAATTAGAGATTACTTGCTATCTTCTCTTTGAATTCATTCATTTCGCCTTCTTTATAATCATGTTGTGGCCAGAATTCTAAACCATCATCTTTGTGCCTAGGTATTAGATGTATATGTGCGTGATCGATATCCACACCCATAACAGTAACATTAACATAATGACAGTTGGTTGCCTCCTTAACAGCAGAACCAACTTTTTGTACTGCACCCATCATTTCACCAAGAAGTTCAGGAGGCATAACCCAAATGTTTTTGTGATGGTCTTTAGGAATAACAAGAACATGTCCATTGTTAACTGGCCTTATTTCTAGAAAAGCAAGAAACTTATCATCTTCATATACTTTTGCGGAGGGTATTTCTCCGTTAATTATTTTACAAAAAATACAATCATCCATTTTGTTTCACCTCATAAATCGATTGAACCAAGAGAAAGTTAAAGATATAATTTCTTCTCGGTTTTGTTCAGCAGTAAAGTCATGATTAGCACCTTCAATAAGTTTCAAGTCTTTTGGAAGGTTTGAATCGCGCAACAGTTCTCGGGCACTAAGCGGAGGAACGCGCCTGTCAGATGCTCCATGAACAATAAGTAAAGGGCAGTTTAATTGTTTAGCATATTCTAAAACTTCATACTTCTCCGCATCATCTAAAAAATGTTTGTTAAGTTTATTACCGTTAATGAACGTCGAACCGGTTTTTCTCCATTGCAACATTTCCGTATCAGATAAATATGAATCAATTAGTTGATTAATGTGTGCGGTGGCGTTTAATGTAACTATCGCTCTCACGTTTTGGTTGTCAATACAAGACATGATTGCAACAGAACCGCCTAAGCTGTGACCTAAGACCCCAATTTTCGATGAGTCTACAGATCCTTCATCTAACATAAACTTAATTGCAGACTTTAAGTCATCAATTTGTTTTGTTACCGTTGCGTCCTCTGTATCTCCTTCACTAGTTCCGTGATGAGAGAAGTCAAACCTTAAAGTTACAAATCCTTTTTTTGTTAAGGTTGTTGCTAAATAATTAATCAAGATATGATCTTTATGATTCATGAAACCGTGACAGATGATTATTGCAGGTAAGTTCTGTGCATTTTCGTAAGGAAAACGCAATACGCCATGCAACCTCATTCCTTTGCTGTTATCGAAGAAAACTTCTTCTTGTATCATTGTTAATCAAAGAAAAGTTCTGCATTTTTTTCTAATGCAGCAATCGCAGGTAGAGTTTTTCCTTCTAACATTGTGATGGATGCCCCGCCTGCAGTGGATACGAATGAAATCTTATCTTTTACTCCTGCGTTGTCAATTACAGCAGCAGTATCACCACCGCCCGCAATCGTTTTTGCATTTATTTCAGCAAGTTTTTTTGCTATCGCCATAGAGCTACGGTCAAAAGGAGTTTTTTCAAATAATCCTAGTGGTCCGTTCCAGATAACTGTTTTCGCATCGTTTAATATTGATTCAAAGTATGCCGTAGACTCATGTCCAATGTCCAATCCAATTTTATCAGGAGGCATAGAGTATATTGAAACATCAGTGTTGGGAGAATTTTCTTCAGGTGCGTCTGCGACAACAACATCAGAGGGTAAAACAAGTTTATCTCCTCCTTCTTCAAGTAACCGTTTTGCTTCTTCTACAAAAGTATCATCACAAAGGGATTTTCCAATCTCAAATTCTTGTGCTTTGTAAAATGTAAAGATCATTGCCCCGCCAAGTAAAACTTTGTCGGCAGTTTGTAAAAAGTGTTTTATCAAAGGAAGTTTAGTTTCTAATTTAACTCCGCCAAGTACAACCATAAGTGGTTTTTTGGGGTTGTCCAGTTGTAGATTAGTTACTTCGTTTTCTACAATCAGCCCTACACAACCAGGAATGTGTTTTGGTATGCCAGTCATTGATGCATGGTTCCTATGAGAGTTGGAGAATGCGTCGTTAACGTAGAAGTCGGCAAGACCTGCAAGTTCTTTTGCAAAGTAATCATCAGCTTCTTCTTCGCGTTTATCAAAGCGTAAATTTTCTAGCATAAGTATCTGTCCAGGTTGTAAATTAGAAGCAGCTTCCCTAACTTCATGACCAACAACGTGTTCTAAGTAAAGTACTTCTTTATCCAGAAGTTCAGATAATTTTGTTGAGACGTTTTTGTTTCGTAACTTTTCAACAACTTGACCTTTAGGTCTGTGATTATGAGAAATAATTATTATTGCAGCTTGTTGCTCAAGCAAATATTTTATCGTTGGTAGGCCAGCTAATATTCTAGTATCATCGGTAATGTTTCCATCATCATCTAACGGTACATCAAAGCCAGCTCTAAGAATTACCTTCTTTTCTTTAACATTTAGATCTTTTAACGTTTTAAACACAGGATCACCTCTTGAGAACCCTGAAAACTGTAGAATGAGGTGTTTTAAATAGCTTTGGATTACACCAAAACCTTTATAAATATAGTTTGGGTTTAACAACTCAGTAGGGGGTAATAATCATGAAAAGGGCATTGACTCTGTTTATAGTTCTTGCATTAGCATTATTTGTAATTTCAGGATGTGGTGATTCTTGCGAAAAGCCATACATTCAAGTTGGAGATTCTTGTTGTTTAGACATGAATGATAATTCTATCTGTGATGATGAAGAAGAGATTCCAGAAGAGGAAGAAATAGTTCCTATAGAAGAACCTGAAGTAGAAGAAGAAGAAGAAGTTGTGGAAGAACAAGTAATAGAAGAACCTGAAGTGGAAGAAGAAGATGACGTAGTGATTATTACTGAGCCAGAAGAGATTAACGAAACTGAAGAAGAAGTTGAAGAAGGGCCTGAAGTAGTGGAAGAAGCAGAGGAAGAAGAAACTGAAGATCTTAGTGCAATGGGCAAACACCCTATGTATGTTACTGTTTTCGATATTAAAGATGGTAATGCAGCTTTGATTATAACTCCAAACGATAAAGTTGTTATGATTAATGTAGGACCAAAAGGCATTGCAGATTTACTTGGCTATAACTTAAGACATGAGAAAAAGTTAAGTAAAATTGATCATGTGCTATTTACAGATTTAGAAGATGATAATGCAGGAGCAATCCAAGAATTGTCTGAAAAGTTTGAGATAGGCCATACATATGATAATGGTGTTACAGGTACTTCATCTACAATAAGGATGTATACAGAAACTGTGGCTAATAAAGGCATTCAAAGAGAAGTATTGAACGCAGATAAAGAAATCTATGTTGATCCCTCAATTAAAGTTGAGTCATTCGTTGTTTATGATTCGGCCAAGAAGATAAAGGGTAAAACAGATAAAATTCTGTATAAGATTACGTTTAGAGATTTTTCAATGTTGTTTACAGGAGATTGTAAGACAGACACATGTGAGAACTATGTTTTAGAAGCAGACTTAGATTCAGATGTAGTTACTATTCCTGCACACGGTTCAACTAAAGCAAGTTCTGCAGAGTTTATTAGTGCAGTAGATGCACAAGTAGCGGTTTTGCAAAACGGAGCAGATGCTGGATTGGGTGTGGTAAACGCTTACAAAGATTCCGGAGCAACAGTATACGATACGTATAAAGAAAAAGAGAACATAGAGCTTACTAGTACAGGAAGTACCTTTACATTTAATGTAAAGTAAGAAAATTTGATTAGGTGGAAAGAAGTGAGACTTGGTTATACCTTGGTGCTATGGTTGGTGGCTTTGTTAGTAGTCGCTAGCGGATGCACTAATGTTGATTCTTCACTTAATTCTACAGAAGTTAATGATGATAGTATTCTTACACCTCAAAGACTACCTAGTGATTATTTAGTTGTTAAAGTAAAAGATAAGGTTGTAGAGGATGTACAAGAAGAGACTGAGGACGAATTTGAATCAGAGTATGAGTATGAGACGTTTGAAAGATATTCTAGACCTCAGTTGATTATTCATATTTTAGATATTGATTCTGGTTCGGCTATATTCATTAGAACTCCTGACGAGAAGGCAATTCTTGTTAATACCGCAGGAGAGTTTGCAGGGGAAAAGGTTGCTAGATTGATAAAAGAGTACGGTTATGATAAGTTAGATGCTGTTATCTTATCCGATCATAATGTTGAGAATGTTGGAGGATATCCCGCTTTAGTTGAAGAGATTAAGGTTGAGAGAACGTTCTATAATGGTAATTATTACAATACAAAATACTTTAGAAACTTTGTAGATGCTGCTAAAGGGCATAGCTTGAATATGGTTGATAAAGATTTTAGCCTTGAACTTGATAGCTTTGTAGATATTGATATTATTATTCCATATGATACAATCCCTTTGAAAACAAGTAAGGTTGATAACATTCTAGTTAGAGTTCGTTATGAGAATTTCTCTATGTTGATAGCAGGACATTGCTTAGAAGCTTGTGAAAATGTGTTTGTAGAAGAAGGAACTGATGTTAAAGCAAAAGTGATTAGAGTTGCAGAAAGCGGAAGTAAATATGGTAATACTCCTGCGTTCCTTAACATGGTAGATCCAGAGTACGCAATCATAGAACAAGGAGTGCATGCAAGCATTGATCTTCTTGATTTCTTAAGAGAAAATGATGTTACTGTTTATGACACAGACAAGAAAAGGGGAGATATTGTGATAACTAGTGATGGTTTAAAGTTTGATTTTAGCTTTCCAGAATTTAAAAAAGAAAGATAAAAATTAAAACATCTTCTTCAAGACGTCTATCATTCTATATGAGTATCCAAACTCGTTGTCGTACCAGCCAATTACTTTGACGAATGTTTTATCCAGGACTTTTGTTAATGCCGAGTCAAAGATGCATGAGTGTGGATTGCTTAAAATATCATGCGAAACAATCGGATCTTCTGTGTATTCCAAGATTCCATTAAGATGGTGTTCTGCAACGTTTTTGAAAAGAGCATTAATCTGTTCAGGTGTTGCTTCTTTTTTAAGTTCACAAGTTAAGTCTGTAATGGAACCATCAACTACGGGAACTCTCATAGCCATGCCATCAAGTTTACCTTTTAGTTCAGGAATAACTTGAGTTACTGCAATAGCTGCGCCAGTTGTTGTTGGTACAATGTTTATGGCAGCAGATCTTCCTCTTCTAGGATCTTTATGAGAAGCGTCAACTAATCTTTGATCAGCAGTGTACGCATGAACTGTTGTCATAAGTCCTCGCTTTACTCCAAAGTTGTCATTCAGTACTTTAATCATTGGAGCTAAACAGTTAGTTGTACAGGATGCATTAGATAGAATAACGTCATGATCTTTGTCAATGTCGTGTTCATTTACACCAATCACAATTGTTTTAACTGGTTCTTCGCCTTTTTCACATTTGCAAGGAGCAGAAACAAGAACTTTTTTTGCACCGCCTTTAAGATGTAGGCTAGCCTTTGCTCTAGTTCTAAAGAAACCAGTACTTTCGACTACTACATCCACGCCGTGTTCTCCCCAAGGTATGTTGGATGGATCTTTTTCAGAGTAAACTCGTACTTTTTTATCTCCAATAATTATATGATTATCATCATAGCTCACATCACCGTTGAATCTACCATGAGCGCTATCGTACTTTAGCAAGTATGCTAACTCTTTTGTAGGAGAAAGATCATTTACAGCTACAAAATCAGTATCAGGATCATTTAATCCTGCTTTTAAAACCATTCTTCCAATTCTTCCAAATCCATTTATTCCAACTTTAATCATGAGATCACCTATAATGTTCGTTTAAAAGTGCGTATAAAAACATTTGTCACTACTTTTGGGAAAATTATAAATACTAGGATATTTCAGTTGTATTGGGTGAGTTAACTGGGTTTACATAGAGTTTACAGAAAATGGAGAGTTGGTGGTGATTATCAGTGAATGTAGGAACACTTGATGCTTTACTTGCTACCGTGGTAGTTGCTGGTTTAGTAGTTAGTTGTGGTGCGAATTCTGATGAACCTGCAAAGCCGAAAGCCGGTATACATACTCCTGCAATTCAAATGCATGTGGCAGCAGCCATGATGGGAGATCTACAAACTTGTCTCCCATATGCTATTCAGAAGGTTGTACCAGGTTATAAACCAGGCCCAGGATCTTTTTCAAGATTGTCAAGAGAACAGATGCATAGGATTAGAGAAGAATCTAGAAATTGTCAACACCCTCCAAGGTATGCACAACAACAAAGAAGATACGATCGAAATCGTTAATTAGGATTAACTCCCAATTTCTTTTCAGTTTCTGCAATTGCTAAAGTTGTTCTTACAACTGTGTCAGGATTAAGACTCATAGATTGTATGCCAGCTTCAACTAAGAATTCAGCAAAGTCAATATGGTCAGAAGGACCTTGACCGCAGATTCCTATGTACTTGCCTTTCTCGTTCGCAACATCAATCACTTGTTTGATTAATCTCTTGACTGCGTCGTTTCGTTCATCGTAGATGTCAGCAATTATTTCAGAATCTCTATCGCAAGCTAAAGTGAATTGCGTTAAATCATTTGAGCCAATACTAAATCCGTCAAAAATTTCTAAGAATTGATCTGCTAAGATAACATTTGAAGGAACTTCACACATGCCAATAACTCGCAAACCATTTTCATGATGCTTTAGTCCATGCTGTGCCATGACGTCAATAACTTTCTTCGCTTCATCTACAGTTCTGCAGATAGGAATCATAACTTCAAGGTTGGTTAGGCCAAATTCTTCTCTAACTTTCTTTATTGCTTTACACTCTAGGCCAAACGCGTCTTTGTAACCTTCTTTGTAGTATCGAGATGCGCCCCTCCAACCAATCATTGGATTGTCTTCAACAGGTTCGTAAGCTTTTCCTCCAAGAAGATTTGCATACTCATTGGATTTAAAGTCTGAGAATCTTAAGATGACAGTCTTGGGATAGAATGAAGCAGCAATCATGGCCACACCTTGTGCTAGTTTGTCTACAAAGAATTCTGTTTTGTCTTCATATCCAGGACTTAGTGCTTCAATTTGTGATTTTAACTCTTCATCTTCAAGTTTATTAAAATCCATAAGTGCTCTTGGATGAACTTTAATGTAGGAGTTGATAATGAATTCTTCTCGAGCTAAACCAACACCTTGATTAGGTAAAAAACTAGCTTCAAAAGCTTGTTCAGGATTACCAAGGTTCATCATAATGTGTGTTTTTGTTTCGGGTAGAACTTTTAGATCAACCGTGTTAATTTCAAACTTAAGTTTGCCTTTGTAAACAAAACCAGTTTCTCCTTCAGCACAAGAAACAGTTATTTCATCACCGTCTTTAATATGCTGCGTACCTTGACCAGTACCAACAACACAAGGAATGCCTAACTCTCGAGAAATAATTGCAGCGTGACATGTTCGTCCGCCTCTGTTAGTTACAATGGCACCAGCAATTTTCATTATTGGTTCCCAATCAGGATCAGTCATGTCAGTAACAAGAACTTCGCCTTTTTTGAAATGGCCAATGTCTTTAACGTCTTTGATTATGTGTGCCTTACCTTGGCCAATCTTTCGACCAACGGAATGACCTCGTATAAGAACGTCTCCTTTTTCTAATAATTTGAAATCTTCAAGTTTAGTATAATCTTTTTGACTCATAACAGTTTCAGGACGAGCTTGCACGATGAAAAGTTCGTTTGTTTCTCCATCTTTTGCCCATTCCATATCCATAGGTTTAAAGTGACCAGCTTTGTTAGAATAATGATCTTCAATAATACATGCCCACTTGGCTAACGTAAGAATTTCATCATCAGTTACAACAAACTTTCTTCTGTCTTCTTCAGGAACAGGAATGTTCTTTGTTGTTGCTTTACTGCCTTGAGTGTCATAAATCATCTTTATGGCTTTTTCGCCAACTTTTTTTTGCAATATTGGTCTAAAACCTTCCTTCAATTTTGGTTTGTAGACATAGTATTCATCAGGATTAACTGCTCCTTGAACTACATTTTCTCCTAAACCATATGCGCCAGTAATGAATGCAGCGTCTTTGAATCCTGACTCAGTATCAATAGAGAACATAACACCGGAGCAAGCCAAGTCGCTTCTAACCATTTTCTGCACACCTATAGAGAGAGCGATTGAGAAGTGATCAAAGTTTTTGTCAACTCTGTATGAGATTGCTCGATTAGTAAATAATGATGCGAAACAATTTTTGCAAGCTTCAATTAATTGTTCAGGACCTTTAATGTTTAGATAAGTTTCTTGTTGACCTGCAAAGCTAGCATCAGGTAGATCCTCAGCAGTGGCAGAACTTCTTACAGCAACATCAGTGTGTTCTCCGTATTGTTTACACATGTGGCCATAAGCTTCAACGATTGCATCCTTTAGTTCTTTAGGAAAGTCTGCGTTTCGGATAACTTGCCTTACTTTATGTCCACGTTCTGCTAAGTTTGCCATATCAGTAGTATCTAAATCTGATAATACCTCTTTGATATGTTCCCGGACTTCAGCTTTATCAAGAAGATAGCGGTATGCATAAGCGGTGACTGCAAATCCATTTGGCACTTTAACTCCTTTACTGGATAATTCTTGGTACATCTCTCCAAGTGATGCATTCTTTCCACCCACTAGCGGAACGTCCTCTATACCAAGTTGATCAAACCATAGAATGAAATCTGTTTCTTTGTCCAAAATCGTCACCTCTTTTATAAACGGGAATAGTTTAATCATGCTAAAGAGCGTATTTAAAGGTTTTTTACTATTCGCGGATGGTTTTTTAAAAGATTTTGGTTAAAATTATATAGTTTGTTGATAGGTAAATGAAGCATGAGCGAGTTGTTATGGATATCAGGGTTAATTCTCGTTGTATTTATTGCAGTATTAGTGCTTTTGGGCTTTAAGCGCATGTTTAAAGTGTTGGCACTGTTGGTACTTTTGTTCATAATAATTGTTGGTGTAGGTGCTTTTGTGATTGGTAGTGACTTAATTGAAGTTAAGACATATATGGATCATGGTAAGAAGGTGTTTATCTATAATGATGGTGGTTTCTTATTAGGTGTTGACCCGGATGAATTGGGCAGCGAGAATGTTGAGGATAAACTTGAAGGAATATTTGATGCTGAAAAGTTATCTAAGTTAGAGAAGATATATAGAAATAAAAGAGATAGTACTGTTGCAGGCCAGAGATACCTTATGATAATTATGCATCGTTCATTCTTAGAAGAAAATCTTCCAGAGAATATTGAATTAGAGTTGTTTAACAGCGAAATGGGGGGAATGGGAAACATGATTGAGCTAAAGGTTGAATATTCAAAAGACTTCATATTGGATTTACTGAAATCAGATGAGTGCATGGATTTATTGATGAAAGAGAATTTTGGCGATAATATCCCTATGATGGCGAGAGGGGTTATCAAGTCCATTGTTCCAAGTTGTGAGACGCTAAGGCCTGGAATCTTTATGATGGCTATGCAAAGTATGGCTGAAGACGAAGATTCTTATGTTGATTTAATACTGTCAAATATAGAGTCCGGCAGAGTTAGTTTGTATCCTGAATTTATGACATTTAAGCTACTAAAGATGTTACCTTTAGTTGATCTAAAGAATTTCATAGTGGAGCAAGGTGAGCAAAGAGCTTAAGAATAATTTTAAATATGTAATGACCAAGTAGATTGAAAAAGAGGTGTAATGTGAAGCTATTACCGGTAAAGGATGCTGAGAAATTGTTGAGGAAGTATAAGATTCCTTTTTCTGAGTCTATTTTGTACATCCCAGGTAAGAGTCACAAGAATAAAATAAAAACGCCCGCGGTTGTTAAGATTGATTCTCCAGATGTAGTACATAAAAGCGATGTAGGTGGAGTGGTTTGCGGTGTTGATTCTATTAGTGCCTTGAAAAAAGCATGTGCGGAGATAACTTCTAATGTTAAAAGAAAATATCCTGATGCTAAGATTAATGGATTTCAAATTCAGACTACTGAAAAAGGTCATGAATTGATAATTGGAATGAAGAAAGATCCTCAGTTTGGTCCTGTGTTGTTGTTTGGGTTGGGAGGAATATTTGTAGAGTTGATGAAAGATTATGCTTTGAGAATTTGTCCAGTGGATAAGAAAGAAGCTTTGAGAATGATTGAGGATACCAAGGCCCATAAATTAATGCAAGGTTTGCGAGGCCAGAAACCTAGTAACTTTGAAGCTGTTGTTGACATTATAATTAAATTATCAAAGATGGTTATGAAAGAAAAGAATATTGAACAGATTGACTTTAATCCTGTGATTGTTAATGAACATGTTGCAAAAGTAGTAGATGCAAGGATATTAGTAAAATGATAAAAGATGTTTTTTATCCAAGAAGTGTTGCTGTAATAGGCGCATCCAGAAAAGAAAAATCTGTGGGTTATGATGTTCTTAAAAGTTTATTGAAAGGTGGAGTGTTTAATAGTAAATACAATAAGCCATTTACAGGTGCTGTTTATCCTGTTAATCCAAAAGCAAAAGCAATATTGGGAAAACAATGTTATAGTTCTGTAAGAGAAATCCCTGGTAGAGTTGACTTGGCAATCATTTGTGTTCCTGCTTCTTTAGTGCCGTTAATTGTCAAAGAGTGTTGTGATAAAAAAGTTGGAGCGAGTGTAATAATTTCTGCAGGCTTTGGCGAATTGGGTAAAGAAGGTAAGGAAGTTCAAGAAAGAATGACCCGAATGGCACGCAAGGCAGGGATGCGTTTAGTTGGGCCAAATTGTTTAGGTGTTATTAATACAGATAATAATATGAGCGCAAGTTTTGCTCCTGCAATGCCTCCCAAAGGTAATGTTGCACTAGTTAGTCAGTCAGGTGCTTTAATTGATAGTATTGTTGACTGGTCTATACAAAATGATTATGGGTTTAGTAAGATTGTTAGTGTAGGTAACTCTGCAGATTTAGATGTTAGTGATTATATTGAATATCTCGGGGGAGATAAACATACGAAGAGTATTGCACTTTACTTAGAAGGTCTTACCGATGGTCAGAGATTTATGAAGGTATGTAAAAAGGTTGGTAAGAAAAAACCTATTGTGGTATTGAAGGCGGGAAGAACGCAGAAAGGAATACATGCAGTTAGTTCTCATACAGGAAGTTTAGCTGGAGGGTATGACGTGTTCAAGGCGGCTTGCGCACAGTCAGGTGTAACGGTTGCCAACTCAGTTGATGGATTGTTTAATTGTGCATATAGTTTGGCCCATCTTACTCCTGCGAAAAATCGAAATATTGGAATAATAACTAATGGTGGCGGAGCTGGTGTATTGTGTGCAGATTATTGTACGGAGAGAGGATTAGATGTTGTTGATTTAGATGAGTCTACGATGAAGAAATTAGATGCTACAGGAAAGATGCATCCGGCGTATTCAAGAGCTAATCCATTGGACATAGTAGGAGACGCATTACCTGAGAGATATAATGCGGCGATAAATGTTTTAATGAAAGAAAAGTATATTTCAGGATTAATAATTATACAAACTCTGCAAGCGATGTCAGATCCATTAGAAGATGCAAAGATTGTTGTTAAAGCGCACAAGAAATATCCTAATAAGCCAATCGTTTGTTGTTTTATGGGTGGGGTGTTTTCATATGAAGGCATTGCATATTTGAGGGAGCACGGAATTCCTAACTTTAATGATCCTATTAATGCGGCAAGAGCTATGAGGGCTTTAGTAGATAGGAAAGAGTATCTGGAAAGATGAAAGAGTTAAAATTCAAGCACAAGGAAAGGATTGAACGTAGTTATCATGTTGTTGTTGGTCGAGATTTAAAAGAACATATTGCTTCTGAGTTTATTGAATTGAAGTGCAAATATTTTATTGTAACAGATAATGTTGTTAAGAAGATTTGTGCAGAGAGATTGTATAACTATCTTAAGGAAAAGAATGTTTCCGTTGAGATGATTGTTTTAGATAATGGTGAAAAGACTAAGTCGGTTGAGTCGTTCGGTAAATTGAGTGAGGAATTATATTCTAAGGGCGCAGATAATAGTAGCTGCATTGTTGCAATTGGTGGAGGCGTGATAGGAGATTTAGCAGGTTTTGTCGCATCATCTTATCTTGGAGGAGTGAAGTTGGTTCATGTCCCTACGACTTTATTAGCTTGCGTAGATAGTGCATTAAGTCCAAAGAATACAATCAATCTGTCTTCAGCTAAAAACTACATTTATTCAGAGAAGCATGCAGATAGAATTTATATTGATCTGGATCATCTTGAAACTCTACCACGTACAGAAGTGTCTAGCGGCGTAGCGGAGATAATTAAATTTGGTTTAATCTGGGATAAAGGTTTGTTTAAGTATTTGGAGAAGAATTCTGAAGATATCTTATTCATGGACGAAAAGCACATTATTAAGTTAATTGAATGGGCAGTAAATGTAAATGATAAGGTTCATTCTAGTCACGATAAAAGAATTCTTTTAGCTTTGGGTCATACGGTTGGTCATGCGTTGGAAAGTTTAACTGGTTTTAAGAAATTACGTCATGGTGAAGCCGTTGCTATTGGTATTGTTGCATGTGCTTATTTGTGTCGACATGTGCGTTATTTGTTTAAAGGTGAATTGGATAGGATTGTTAATGTTGTTAAGGCGTATAAGTTACCTTACAAGTTACCTTCAGGTGTTAAAGCAAAAGATGTAGTTGCTGCAATGCGTAAGGATTCTAAGTGTTGTGATAACCGATTAGAAATGGTTTTGTTGAAGTCAATTGGAAGTGCAAAGCATAAAGGTGGTTATTTGATTGAAATTTCTGAAGAAGCCTTGTTGCAAGCTTTTACCGACATGGAGAAAGAAGATATTAAGTGATTATTTCTTAGCTTTTTTCCAGAGAATTTCAAAGTTTTTCTTGTAACTTTCTACAACTGCTTTGTTTTCTATTAGCAAAGCGTAAGGATCTTCTGTGAAAATAACAATTGCAACGTGGTTTCCACAAATTACTGTCTCTGTTAATTGTTCAAATTCTTGTGAAAGGAATCTTACTTCTGATCTGGGTCTTTTTCTTAATGTTTCTCCAAAGTCTCTTATAGATTCGTCAAAAACTTGTCTTGAAGGAAGTTTCTTTGCGATTCTTTTTGTGTGTAGGTTTTTCCACCAATGTTCACCCATGACTTCATAACAAACTTGTTTACCTCCACCGTATGTGAGATATTCATTTCCTTTAGAACTTAGAAGTTTGGTGTATACTTCATTGATACCTCTGATTCCCTTGTAGATTGTTGCGGCATTGCTTTCTTGTGCAAAACTTTGTTTTTGTTTTAGCTCAGGTAAAAGTTGATGGAAACGTTTTCTTTTATCATCAATAAAGTCATCAAAATTTTCCGGATCGGTTGCTTGGTATACTTTGTGCTTGCCATGCATTATGTAACTAACAAGTCCTTTCTCAATTAGACTGTTGAGCGCTCTGTGAACAACAGAATTCTGAAGTTTTGATTTGTCTAAGATAGAACCTGCAGTAGTTGAGCCAAGTTCTAATAGTGCAACGTAAATTGATATTTCGGCCCTTGTTAAGCCTAAATCTTCTAAAATCGATGTATCCATGACTTGTAAAGGGATAATGGAGTATTTAAGTCTTGTCATTGTAGTCTCAATTGAGAGGATAAATATTGATATACTCAGCTTAGACCACTAACTTGTAACGAACTACCATGTTGGAGGTGGATAGAATGAATAAATTAATGATAGTAGTTTTAACTCTCACGATTATATTATTAGTTGGATGCGGAGGGGAAACTATAACTGGAAATGTTGTAAATGAACCAATTAAGATTGGTGTTATGACTATGACAACAGGAGATGTTGCATTTCTTGGACAGAACATTGTGAAGAGTGCAGAGTTGGCGGTAGAAGAATTAGAGTATGATAATGTTGAATTGATTATTGCAGATGTTGGTAATCTAGGAGAAGGGCGAAATACTGTAGCAGCATACAGAAAGTTAGTTGATGTTGATAAGGTCGAGATAATCATCGATGGAATGTTATCTGATGGAACGATGGCTGTTGCCCCATTATTGGATCAAGATGAAGTGGTTATGATTACTCCGTTAACAGGTGGAGAGAATATTGATAATGCCGCAGAGTATTTGTTTCGAAACGGACCTTCGGATATTATTGCAGGAACAAAACCAGCCAAACAATTGTTAGAATTTGGCTTTGAGAATGTTGCACTATATACAGACAATGCAGAGTATACTCTAGATATCAGAAAACATTTTGTTTCAAGCTTTAGAGGAAAGATTGTTGTAGATGAAGTAATTATTCCAGATAAATCAGATTATCGAGGAGAATTGAGTAAGATCACAAACGAAGTGGATGCGATTGTTATTAATACAGCCACAGGAATGTCTGCGCCTCATATGATAAAACAACTTTATGAACTAGGTAATGAGAAACCAATTTTTGTTAATTTCTTAGCGTTTAATGATAATGCGTTAGAGATTGCAGGTAATGCTCTTGAAAATGTTTATGTATATGATCCTGAGTTTGATGAGACATCCAGTCTTACTACTATGTTTTTCTCCCAATATGAGAAGAAATATGGTGTTAAGTCAAACATACCGTTTCATGCAACAGGAACATATGATGCAATAAGAATGAGTGTTGAGGCTGTTGAGAAAGTAGGATATGATGGCAAGAAAGTGCACGACTATCTGCTTGAGAATGTACAAGGTTGGCAAGGAATGAACGGAGTAGTGACTTTTGATGAAAAAGGAAATACTCAGACTGGCTTTGTGTTAAAACAGGTACGAAATGGTGAATTAGTTATGGCTGAATAAGCCATTTCTTCTTATTTTCAAAGATTTTAAAAATGAGGTGGTGCTTCTTTAGATTATGAGTGTGATATATTTTGCTACAGGAAATAAAGCGAAGCTTGAGCAATTGAAATATATATGTAGAAAATACTCTCCCAAGTCTGAGGTTGTTTCTTTAAAACATCTACATGGCGAGGAAGCAGAGTATGAAGAAATTGGTGAGAGTGCAGAAGAAATTGCAGTACAAGGTGCAGAATATCTCTTTTCTAAATTTAAAGTTCCTTTAGTTACTGAAGATTCTATTATTGAAGTAGACTCGCTAGGCGGCAGACCTGGGTTGAGATCTCACAAGTATCTTAAGGATAATGGCAGAGCAGGTTTAATTAAAGAACTAAAGGATGAAGAAAATCGAACTGCGAGAATCACATCAGTTGTTGTGTATAAAGATGAAAATAATCTTAAAGTTTTCAAGAATGTTGTAGAAGGCAAAATAGCAAAAGAAGAAAGTTGGAGAGAAGATGCAACACTGTGGATTGGTCCAGTAGAACACGAGTTTGGAGGGGGCTTTAATTCGCATTTTATCGCAAATAGTTGTCCTGACAAAACTTTAGCAGACATGACTCCTGAAGAAGGTATAGAGTATGGTTATAGAGAGAAGAATTTTATTGAGTTGTTAGAATTTCTTAAGAATCAATAGGTCATTGCAGACTGTGTGAAGAGCAACAATATTATTCCTATTGCAACCATAACACCATAGATTATTTTATTCCAGCGCAATATTTTCTTACCGTCAAACATTCCAAAGGGGATCATGTTAAACAAAGCTAACCAAGTGTTAATAGTTGCGCCGTAGACAGAAGCGATCTTTAAGAATGGCATAGGCACTAAGAAGAACAAAGCTATGAATACTAGAGTTAATATTAAATTTGCAATAGGCCGGCTGCAGAGATAATGCCGTTCTGTTTCTTGTTAATGTGTCCATGAATAAGAACCGCGCCAGGTGCTGCAAATATGAAACCAGTGAAGGCAAGAACTATTGCAAGAATTAACATTTTGTCGTCGGAACGAAACTCTGCCGCGCATTTGTACTTTTGTGCTACTACTTTGTGCGCCAGCTCATGTAATAAGAAACCCAGACCGACGGTTATTGCAGCCATTAGAAAGATTATTATGAATCCTAATGAGAACTTTAAACCAGCTAAAGCAATTGAGAAAGCCAATGAAATGGCCGCCCATGATTTTAGTAATGCAATTAACTCGATGTTCGATGTGTTAATTCCCGCAAACCAATATGTCTTATAACGCATTTTATTTATCAGAGTTGTACAAATATTTCATATAATCTGAGTTTTGAGAGCACCATCTGTTTAAAATACCTTTGCCAGCAAGTTTGATTAAAGGATGGCCAGGAACGTAGTTCGATACATCGGAGAATAATGAACGCATTGCGTTTGATCCTGTCTCGAACACAATATTAACGGCATCAGTTAATGCTTTCGTGCAAGAGTAGAAGTCTCTGAAGCTATCTATCATTCCTTGTTGAAGTTCGAAAGGAGTCATAAGTTTTGGTTCGAAAACTGCATGCATTCCATCATAGTACTGCCACATTCTATGTAAAAGTCTTTTTGAAGATTCCATATCAGCAAAAACTTCTGTACCAACTAACGGGGTTAATACCATGTATTGTACTGTGTCAATATTAAAGTCATGACAAAAGTCAGAAGTGTATGAAAATACGCTTTTATCGTCTTTATCGCTACCGAACATAAACATACCATGAATATCAATGCCGTGGTCGTGAAAGATTTTGATTGACTGTTTAATATTATCTACATTCTGTGCTTTGTTTAGATGTTTCAAGGTCTCAGGATTTACAGACTCGAAACCCACATAAACTTGATCACATCCTTGATCTGCCATCTTCGCAACAAGTTTTGGATCGTTGGTCACGTCAGTTCGCACTTGTGATGACCATTTGAAATCCAAACCTTGTTGTTTCATTTTTCTCAACAATTCGTATGTTCTGGTTTTATTTGCTGTAAAATTATCGTCATAGAAGAATACTTTCTTAGGATCGTGTGCTTCTAGTGTCTGCACAACTCGGTCTGTGCTTAAGGTTCTGTATCCTCTTCCAAACATTTTAGTTACGGAACAGAATGTACAACCAAATGGACAACCACGTGATGTGATAACTGGTGTGCTCAATAGCTTTTTGTTGTTGGCCAACAATGAAAAGTCTGGAATAGGGACTTCATCTAATTTTTCTAATAAAGATGTTTTGACTATTTTGTCTTTGATTTTTCCTTCAATAACATCCACAATAACTTTCTCTCCTTCTCCAACAATAATCTGATCTGCAAATTTAAGCGCCTCTTGATTCATAAACGTAACATGTATTCCACCCATAATCACTTTTCGATTTGGATGCTTTGCTTTGAACATCATCGCAAGTTCATATGCTCGAGGAATTGTAGATGATAATCCAGTGAGACAAAGGATGTCCGCATCAAGATCATTAAGTGCAAGTTGTCGACCTAACATATGTTCATTAATAACTTGAACATCGTGTCCTCTTTCTTTCAGAATTGTCGCAAGATATATTGGACCCATTAATGGAAGATTCATAGATCTACTAAATACATTTGTTTTTCCTAAAGCTTCTACAAAAAGTACTTTTTTTCTCTGTAATTGTTTTGTTTTCATTTACTGTCATACCTCTTTAATGTGAAAAGACTGGCACCAAAAAGTATCAATGATACTGGCCATAGTTTTGATGAAAGTGAAAATACTAACATGAATGTTGCACAAAGAATCGCCAACATTAGTCCTACAAATAATATTACTCGGTGTCTCTTAAAAAAATATGAGACTAGTAAAGAAGATCCACCAAAGCCAATGAATAGTGGCCACAAGTATGCTAAAGAATACCAACTTGTGAAATTACAATAGAAAAATAATATGCTAGCTTGCATTATGTAAGATCCAATTGCAATAAATGCAATATTCTTTCTCCTTCTGTTGTTATACAACATAAGAAAGCCACCACCAAGAAATAATGGAAGAAATGGCCAGAATTTGTATACTCCAGGAATCACTCCGAAATTATCTAGTAAAAGTAATAATCCTAAGAAGATAACCAGAATTGAGAATGGATAAATGCTGTTACGCGTTGTCATGATGTATTTGTCCTGGGCGTATTTAAAAAGCTGTTGGTATGTGGTCGAGAAATGAGAAGAAAAAGAAAAAAAGAAAAAAATTAAATTGTCACCATAGCTCCATGTTGAACTGTTTTAGCAACATATTCTTTGATGAATCCACCTTTGCCATCGCTAACAAGAGTTCCAGACACACCTTCGAAAACCGTTACTTCGCTTAGATACTTTTGAAGTACTTTAGTATCTGTGCTTCCTGTTTCTCTCATCGCTTTAGCAAGTAGCATCACAGCATCGTATGCAGAGTCACCACCAATTTGTACAGGTGTTTTGAATTTCTCAACATATTTTGCTTCAAAGTCCTCGCTCGGAGTTAGGAATGTTAAGAATTCCATTCCTTCGTATGCGCCTTGTGCTGCTCCTAAAGTATCATCATCTACACTTAATGAATACATCGGAACATCGATCTCAAGTTCTCTTACTTGTTTACCTACTAGAGCACCAACCATCATACATCCACCAGATGTAGATACAATTGCATCTAAATCTTTTTGAGCTTTGATCTTAACTGCGTCAGCGTATGGATCTTTGTCTGCAGGATCAGGTTCTACATTTAGTACAACTTCCCCTCCAAGTTCTTCAAAACGATCTTGGAAAGCAGATGTTTGATCTTTAACCCAAACGTTTTGCGCTCCTATGATGGCTACCTTTCTATGACCTTTTTTAAACACATAGTCTGCAAGATCTTTTGAAAGATATGAATCATGAGGCCATGTGTTAAAAATAAATTCACTGGCTTCGTTAAAGTCCTTCACTCCTAATGATGGAGATATCATAAGAACTTCTTTTTCATCAGCAAGATCAACTAATGGTAATCCTGTGTGGGACCAAGTTGTTCCAATGATGATGTCAACTTTGTTAACGTCAGTTAACTTTCGAAATGCGCTCAATGCTTTTTTTGGATCGCTTTGATCATCTTCATGAATCACTTCCAAAAGTTTTCCGTTAATTCCACCTTGTGTGTTTATTTCTTCTACAGCCATGTCAATACTGTTTCTTGAAGCGATACCCCAAGATGCACCATCACCAGTTAGTATGAGAATACTTCCTATTCTGATGGATTCTGGCTCAACGACTTTGCCGCTGATATTTTGTGTGCTACATCCAGCTATAATGACTAGCATGAATATAGCTACTGCTACTTTGTATACTTGTTTCATTTTTGCCAACCTCCTTTTTAATTACTTAAAAAATTCATCCAATGTTTTAGGATCGCTACATCTTTGTGGAGAACAGCTTGTTACTGTTTTATCGTCCCCATCAATGATATGAGTTATGCCACCGCTAAGTCTTATTGTTGCAGTGTTTTTATTTTGGTAATTATCTTTACATTGCTGTAATTGTGTTTGCGCTTCAGCAATTTTTGTTTCGTAATGTTTGTTTAGGAAGTAACCGCCAATTCCTAAAACAACCGTGAAAACGGGAATTGTAATTTTGTTCAAATAATTCTTCATCTTAGCACCCAACCTTTTTGTTATTATCAATAAGTGGCAACAAGTATATAAACATTAGTTCTCCATTTTCGGAGGATAAACGGAAGATTAATATAGTTCAAAGCATTTAACAAGAGCATGAATGTGAAGATACTCGAGGATATAGGCCTTACAAATGCCGAAATCAAGATATATTTGGCTTTATTAGAGCTCGGCACAAGCACCGCAGGGCCCATCCTAGACAAGACGGGGTTGCAAAATTCAGTAGTCCATATGACCTTGAATAAGCTCATAGAGAAAGGGCTGGTTTCTTTTGTCAAAGAAGGTCAAAGAAGACATTATCAAGCAGCAAACCCAAATCATATTATTGAATTCATTAATGAAAAAAAGGAAAGGTTTCAAAGTATTCTCCCAGAGTTATTGGTAAAACAACAAACAGCTAAAGCAAAACCTGAAGTTGTAACGTTCAGAGGAATAAAAGGAGTAAAAGAATTGTTGTTAGAGTTGTTAGAAGCAGGAGGTAAGGACCATCATACATTCGGTTCAACAGAAAGATCATTAATGTTGGGAGAAGAATGGTGGATAAACTATCATAAAAAAAGAGCAGAGAAAGGGATCTTTGCAAGATTGATGTTTAACGAATCTCTTTCATCTTGGAAAGCAGAAGTAAAGTATCCTAAAGCAGAAGTGCGTTATACTAAAGCAGGATTTGAACCACTGACAGAAACAATAATTAGAAATGACAAGATAGGAATGATAATTTGGTTAGATAAACCAATTGGTGTATTGATACATAATATCTCAGCAGCAGAAAGTTATGATAGTTTCTTTAACATGATGTGGAAGAATTCATTTAGTTAATTTCTTACTTAGTTTCCAGAATTCGTCGAAGTATTCTCTAAACGATCGCGTTATGTCATCGCTGACGATCTCTACCGCAATAGGATTAATTGATTGAATCATTATTAAGGTTGCATTTTTGTACATAAAGAAAAGTGCCGGCGTGACAACATCTATCGGCATGTATCTTGAATCGCAACCTTCAAACGAATTTCGGTTCTTTAAAATTTTGATATCAGTATCTTTATTGAAAAGAAGTTTACACTTCAAACCTTCTTCAATTCGTCTCAAATGATCTTTTTGCCAGTATATGTGTTGCTCATCTGGTTGTTCTGCAGGTATGCCCAGACAGTAATATTCGTCTCCGCGTTTTAAAGACAAATATAGATGCTCATGCGCAGTTCTAATACCTTTGAACCCTTGATATACTTTCACGCTTTGAACCTCACTCGATTCATTATGAAAGGATTCTAGTTGAGGTAAGAAGTTTTCAAAATCTCTTTTTAATTCCTTCAAATTGTTTTCTTTAGCAGTAATGTAATCTTTTATTCTTGAAGGCTCAACAGCTTGAAAATAAGTCACACCGTTTTGTTTAACATGAGATGCTAAACCTTTTTTTTCAAGCTTGTCTAAGATGCTGTACAGTTTTGATCTAGACACTTGCGACTCTTTTGCAATTGGACCGGTGGAGCTTGAGCCAAGTCTTAGAAGTGCTAAATATGCTTTGATTTCTCCTGGCGTTAATCCGAGCTCTTCCAATATCTTCGTGTTCATAATTATAGTGATAGAGGGGTTCTATTTAAGTATTTGTATTTTGTGTCCCACAAAGGGGAACACAGGATTTATATATTGTTCGTCACTCATTTGTTGTAACAAATAAACTAGATTTGTTGGAGAGGTTGAAAAATGAGTGATGAATTCAAGATAGCGGTAGCCACGTTACTTTGTTTGATGGTTGTGTTTGCGGGTTGTAGCGAACAAACAATAACGGGTGAAGCGGTAAAAGAAGAAACTATCAAAATCGGTGCGATCCTCATGTTAACTGGGCCAGTTGGCACTAGTTGGGGAGAATATTCACTGAAAGGAATAGAGTTAGCAATAAAAGAGATTAATGCAAACGGAGGTATTAATGGAAAACAAGTTGAGCTAATAGTTGAAGATAACAGAGGCGATAATCCCAAGGTTGCGATAAGTGCATTTCATAAGTTAGTGAATGAGGATAAAGTTTCATTAATAATCGGACCAAATTGGTCGCCGTCCGGATTAGCATTAGCACCATTAGCTGATGAGACGAAAATTGTGATGGTTTCCCCATCATTAGGTGTTGCTGATTTCAACGAACATAGCGATTACATATTCAACCTTTGGCCTCATGACGTTAGCATAACCGATGAGCTCGCCAGACACGTTTATGATAAAGGTTATAGAAGAGTTGCAGTTCTTGGTTCCTTACAAGTATGGGAGATGCAACAGGCGGAAAGATTTAAGAAAACTTTTGAAGAGATTGGGGGCGAAGTTGTAAGTTTTCAACTACCTAATCCAGAAGACAGAGAGTTGAGAGCGGAAGCTGCCAAGATAAAAGCAAGTGACGCAGAAGCAGTTGTGTTTACCAATATGGGAAAAGAAGGTCTGAGTGCCAAAAGAATAAGAGAATCGGATGTTAAGATTCCATTCTTTTCTATACTTTTAGATGATGAACAGCTAAGAGCTTCCGAAGGTGCATTGGAAGATACGGTGATAGTTACTTCATTTACCCCCATAGATAGTTTTGTTCGAAAATTTAAGGAAGAGTATAGCAAAGAGCCGTTGACTACTGCAGACACTTCGTACGACTCAGTTGTGTTACTGTCAGAAGCAATCAAAGCAGTAGGTTCCGATGACGCCACACTCATAGCAGAGCATATTAATTCACTAAGAACCTACAGCGGTGCTTCTGGCGATCTTATTTTTGATGGAAAGGGCGGAGTTAACAAACCGTTTTCATTAAGGCAAGTACAGAATGGAGTCGTAACGGATATTTAATTTTATTTTTTCTTTTTAATTTTAGAAACAAAAAAACCTTCAGTGTCATTATCTTGAGGCCAAATTCTTAAACACTTTTTGACGTCAGGATGATAAGTGTCTTTTCCAAATTCTGTTACACAAGGACTACGATTAATATTTAGTTTAATATCTTCAAGTTTTGCATTATCGTTATTGTTTAGAAGAAAAGAAACAGTTCCTTCGTTCTCTATAGGTTCTAGAGTACAAGTAGAGTATACCATTGTCCCTCCAGGTTTAAGAATGTCGAAAGCAGTTTGTATTAATTGACGCTGCGTACCTGCAATACGTTTAACCATATTAAGATTCCACATGTTAATGGTCTTAATGGATTTTCTGATAGTTCCAATTCCGGAACAAGGAGCATCAACTAGAATTCTATCAAATTCTTGATCTTTAAAGAAACGTCCTGCGGTCTTTGATACTACAACATTAGATGCACCCATACGTTGTACATTAACGTTTAATGATTTTAGCCTCCCACCTTCAACATCGTTTCCGACAACCACGCCAGTGTTGTTCATGTATTGTGCAATCTGTGTAGTTTTAGAACCAGGGGCTGCACACATGTCAAGCACAGTTTCATGTTCTTGAGGTGCGAGAACAACGGGAGGAATCATAGATGCAGATTCTTGAACATAAATATAACCAAGAACATGTTCTGCAAGATTACCTATGTCTCTTCTCTCGCCAGAGATCCAAAAACCTTCTTTACACCAAGGTACTTGGGTAAGAGTCCATTTATCTTCTAATCGTTTTTTAAGTTCAGGAATAGATATCTTTAGAGTGTTAACTCGAATACTTTTTCTTAAAAATGCTAGAGAGTATTTTTTGAATTCATCAAAGTCGGTTAATTTAGAATAGTGTTCTACAAACTTTGGTTTGAACTTAATATCGCCCGCATTAGGCATGATTTCTAACATAGATTGTGATTAGAAGTGATCATTAATAAATTCTTTTGAGAAATGACGATTAAATTACCGTTCTGCGGCCAACAAAGCGCCTGCACCAAGTGTACAAATAATACTACTGTCTCCTTGAGATCCACCACGATGCCTCATAGTTCGTTCGTGCTTACTAGCTCTACTAACATAGCCAACTCTACCTCTCACCGCATCTAAGTGTCTCGGTAAGGCTTCGATTGCATCTTCCAAGAATGAATCAGCTAACTTGAGACCACTGCCGTCCTGGTGAATTTCACCTAATCTTCTAAATAAGTCAACTGCGGCTTCAGCCCTAGGTTGAGCTTGCGAGGTTGCAAGTGAATAAAGAGTTCGAGACACAGTTAATAATTCGTCAGCAGTCGGAGCATAATCGTCCCCGGGTCTGTGATATACTCTATAGAATATTCTTGCTTTCATTTCTTCAGGTCTGTTTGGTTTAACAGGTTCAGATAAAAAAGAGTCCATATCAGAACTACATCTTGCGGCCTCTGCAGCAGCTTCAACAAGATAAGGAACAACATTCACTCCGTGTTCGAACATATCTCCTGCCAGTTCATAAAAAGGAATTATACGAGAACCAAATAAATCAAACAATTCTCTAGTTTCAGTAGCAGAACGTATGCCACCTGCGATTAGTCCGCTATTTCTTAATTCTAATTCAAGTTTAGAAAAATCATCAGGATCATAAAGAACTCTTTTTGCCTGAGTTTGAAACTCTCCAATATCAAAAGAAATGGCCCTTCTTAGTCTACATAGTACTCCTGCAAGATATGAGTTATTCAAACCTACAGGCTCAATCGCATCAGCGATTTCTCCAGTGATTTCAAGAATCCGCGGTTTCAGGCCTTTGGCTTCTAACTCTGCCAGCCTTCCAGCCCTAACAATATATCTACCTAGTCCATCTTCCCCTGACATAATAAGAAAAGTTCAGTAATCATATAAAAAGCTTGCGAATGTGTGATTGATTGGAATATGTAAACTACAACGCAGCTAATTAGTATATTCGACAATTGGGATTTGATTTTGCCAGAACTTTTGTCCTTTATTAAGAATGGATGGTTGAAAGATCTCATTATGGATGTAAAGTTTGCCGGAAAGTTCATTTTTCAGCTTTGTTTCAAACTCTTTTGAGAAACTTTGATCAGGGTTAATGAAAATTACATTGTATTTTGATAAATCCATTTCTGTAAAGTCAGAGTTTCCAAAATTGCAGTTTATGTTCAACTCATTTTTGACTCTGTTGCTCATCTCAATCAATTCAGGGTCACTTTCAACTCCTAAAGCAGTTGTAAATAATGAAGCAACCATAACAACCCTGCCATCTCCTGATCCCAAATCTAAAAAAGAATCAGCATCTTGTAAGTTTATCTTCTTAAAGAATTCAAAGACGTTTTTACAGTTTGCAGTACCATATATTCCTTTATTAGTATCCCAATAAAGTGCACCACGTTCTTTTCTTAACTGTTTATCAAAATCTTCAAAGTAAGAATCAATCTTTTTGAATATATCAACATCGATGATCATTTTAACAACTTGACCATGTAAGGGCCTTGAAGGTTATACCCTTGTTTTCTATAATAATCTCTAACACCTATGCCAGATATCACAACAACTTTGTTTTTACCGTGTTGTTTAGTTATTTTCTCAGCAGCATCAAGAAGTTTCTTTCCCAGTCCTCTATGTTGAGATTGATGACTCTTGGCTTTTTTTCCTAAAGCAACAGTTGATCCATATACATGCAGTTCTCGTACCAAAGTAGAAGAGCTTGTTATCTCCGAGCGTAATGACTGAGATGGAATACGTAATCTGCAAAATCCAAATATTACATCGTTCTTTTTATCTTCAAATGAAATAAAGAACTCCTTTCCGTGATTGGCATCGTATTCTCTAATTACCAACTCAGGTTTTGATGCTATCGCGGCTCTTCCAACTTCCCTGCATCTTATGCAACGACATTTGTATCCTTTTTCTAAAAGAACTTTGTGAATATATTGACGAAGGTTGGTTCGATCAACACCATCTTCAGTCATAAAAGTGGGAATGTCTCTTTGCACTCTCATGATTCTACAATAAGGTTCTACAAAACGTTTGAATTCAGCAATTAGATTAGCAGCTTTCTGAGTAGTTATAGGGGTGAATTTTCCTTTCTTGTAATGATTAAACAACTTAGTACCTTTAAGAACCATACAAGGATAGAGTTTAAGCATGTCGGGTTTGAAGTTGTTGTCAGTAAACAGTTGTTTTAATGACGCAAGATCTTCCTTCTCAGAAATTGTTGGCAAGCCAAGCATCATGTGAAAATTCAATTTATATCCTAGATCTCTCAAAGTTTGTATCGCATGTATGCTGTCTTCAACAGTGTGACCCCGGTTTATTGCCTTTAACGCTTTATCGTATACACTTTGCACACCAAGTTCTACTCTCGTGCAACCAAGACGAAGCATTTCATTAGCGTGCTTTAATTGAGCATAATCGGGACGTGTTTCAATAGTCATTCCAACACATTTAACTTCTGACTTTTCGTTTCGTTTTTGTTCCAGTTCTAAAGTAGAAGTTCCTCTTATTTTTTTAAGTTGGGAGAAGATAGTCTTGGCTCGTGTTTCATCTCCAACGTCACCAGGTAGGAAGAAGAATTTCTTGAATTTAGGTATATTTAATTTCCCGTCTTTAAGAAACAATTTAGAGAAATCATTCATTGCCTTAAGAGAGTAAGTTACAAAATTGTCTCTGTATTTTTTAGGGAAGCTAATGAACGTGCCACCCATAATGATTAGCTCTATTTTTTCAGGAACATGGCCCGTTACAACGTATTGTTCCAGACGATTAAATGTTTGAATGTAAGGATCAAAGTTGGCTCTTAATGCTCTCATCGTGGCCGGTTCTTTACCTGTATAGCTTTGAGGAACATCTCCAAAGTTAGATTCAGGACCGCCTGGACAAGTTGTGCATTTTCCGTGAGGACAAGCATACGGTTTGGACATGATTGCAACCATGCTAACTCCGCTAATACTCCTGGTTGGTTTGGTAAGAAGATATTTTCTGAGTAAAGGAATTTCTTTTTCGTTTGCAGTAAGAAGAACTTGTATATCTGTTGGAACGGTTTTAAGCTTGTGTTTAGAACAAAGTTTAATCTTTAACTTAACAATCTCCAATTTAGAGAGTTTCTTGCTTTTTATCTCATTAATGAGCTCAGTGTAATATTCCGAAGTCATAATAGGGTAATAATAATTACCATTTAAATTTGTTTAGAAAAGGAAAAAAGAAAAAATAGAGGATTTTACTCCTCAGCCATAGCTTCTTCAACAGGTTCTTCTACAATTTCAACAACAGTTTTTTGCTTCATTGCTGCTGGTTTGTAGACAACTTTTCTTAAGTCTCTTTTTTCTTTAGCTACTCTCTGTAGTTCGTATGGATCATATACTCCAGTTGAACCTACTACGAAAGATGCTGTTGAAAGTTTTCTTGAAGAATACTCTGCACCTGCCTCGTACTTAGCGGGACGACCCATTGATGCGTGTCTGTATCCCAAAAGGAACTTTGGCCTATTGATAGATGCAATCTCGGTTTCAGTGAAATCCTTACCTGCAATCATTTTTGGTAAATTACCAAGTGTGTATGCATAAGGTCGGATCATACCAGTTGCTTTATCCATCATACCAACTTTATAACCTAGAGCATAACTGCTCATCATAGTATTCAGATAAGATCTTGCAAGATCTGACTGAAGGTTTCTCGTGTGAGGAACGCTTACTTCAGGTGAAAGTTCTCCGGACAAACGTTTGTATGATGTTTGTTCATTTTCTAGAGCTACTCCGTTATTAACGTCAGCTTTAACGTACTTAGGAGATAGCATTGATTTTGCATCGTTAGCTCCCTCTGTGTAACCTGCTCTAAAGTCACTTGTTGAAATTCTTCCAACAAAGTACATGTACTCTCTGCTACCTTTATCGAATGTAGGTAATCCAGCTTTTGTTGCTATTGATTGCCATTTAGCAGGTGAATGAATCACACCTGGCGTTATAAGCAAATTGTTTGACACATCATAATGTCCAACTACATATCCAACTTTGTAACTTTTTGGATCTCTAGCTGAAGGTTGCGCCATACTAGCTACAGCCATCATACTTACGATCAGAATCGCTAGCACACATAGAAATGTTTTCTTCATCAAATACCACCTCAGACTTGATTATAATTAATAGAGATCAAGTTATCGGCTCTATTTAAATCTTTCCATGTTATTTAAGGCCAGAGAGCCTAATAATCTACTCTACGCAGATATCTTTCTTAGAATGAGCTTTCTTGCTTCAAGGATGATGTATATAGATAAAGCCACCAGCGTGATCAAAACCCAGTCAGATAATCCTAAAGCGGTAGTTTTGAACGCGTTACTTAATGGAGTGTATAGTACAACTATCTGCATTATGATTGAGACGACTACTGCCCCAATAAGATATTTGCTGTCTTTAATGTTAATTAAGAAATTCTTAGCTCTATAGGTTAATACATTGAATAATTGAAAGACTATAAGCGTTGTGAATGCAATGGATCTTGCTTTTGTTCCTGCAGCACCATAATGATAAAATAATCCTAAAGTACCAATGCACATAACCGTGCCAACAATAAGAATGTTGTTGATTACTTCTCTAGTTATTATTGGTTCAGAAAGTTTTCTTGGTTTTTTTTCCATGATGTTTTTATCGTAAGGATCAAGGCCAAGAGCTAATCCAGGTAGGCCGTCAGTTACTAAATTAACCCACAGTATTTGTATAGCAATCAAAGGTAAAGGTAGGCCAACAAGTATTGCCAGAAATATTACAAGTATTTCTCCCAGGTTACTAGATAAAGTATATTGTACAAAACTCTTTATGTTGTTGTAGATTCCTCTGCCTTCCTCTACCGCGTTAACTATTGAAACAAAATTATCATCTGTAAGAACCATATCTGAAGCTTCTTTGGCTACATCTGTACCAGTTATACCCATCGCCACACCGATGTCTGCTTTTTTTAGTGCAGGAGCATCATTAACACCGTCGCCAGTCATTGCTACAACGTGGCCTCTGCTCTTTAATGCCGCAAGAATTCTTGCTTTATGTTCGGGAGAAGTTCTTGCGTATACTACAACATCTTCTACAATTTCTTTAAATTCACTATCTGATAAATTATCCAGTTCTTTTCCTGTGAGAACTTTCTCTTTGTTTCTCATCAACCCAACATGTTTAGCAATCGCAATAGCGGTGTCTTTAAAATCTCCAGTTATCATTACAGTTTTGATACCTGCAGCATAACATTCATCGATGGCTCCTTTCACTTCTTGCCTTGGAGGATCCATCATGCCTTGCAGCCCGACAAAAATAAGATCTTGTTCTATTTTGGACTTAGTATACTTTGTAGGCAGTTCTTTGTAGGCAAAACCTAACACTCTTAATGCTTGTTTTGATAGTTCTTGATTTGTTTTTTCAATTAATTGCTTATCTTTAGTAGTTAGTGCTCTGACTTTCCCGTTTATGAGGATTTTGCTACAATCTTGTAGAATCATATCGGGAGCACCTTTAGAGTATGCGACAAGTTTCAAACCTACTTTGTGTATTGTAGTCATACATTTTCGTTCAGAATCAAAAGGAATATCGTCTTTTTGAGGATATTTTTTTAACAATAATTCTCGACCTAGCTTTGCTTTAGATGCGGACACCAATAGTGCAGCTTCAGTAGGATCGCCGTTTACTTTCCAAGCATTTTTTTCTTTGAATAATGAAGATTCATTACATAGTGCGCCAATTCTTAATAGTAGATCTAGTTTGTTTGATGCAATAGGTTTAGACGTTTTAAAATCTGTAAATTCTCCAGTTGGTTCATATCCCCTGCCGGAGAGATTGACTAGCTTGTTGTCAAGGAACAATTTAGTAACGGTCATTTCATTTCTGGTGAGCGTTCCAGTCTTGTCAGTGCAAATGTAACTTGTACTTCCTAATGTTTCCACTGCAGGTAATCTTCGAATTAAAGCGTGGCGTTTTACCATTCTTTGTACACCAAGAGCTAAAGAAATAGTTACAATCGCTGGAAGACCTTCAGGTATTGCAGCAACAGCTAAACTGACAGATGCTAAAAACATTGTTACAATAAATTCTTTAGATAATGTTCCAAAGATCCATTCTCTTCCAATGCCTAACAGAAAAACCAGTACGCAAGTTGCAATAGTGATCCATCCAAGCCATTTTCCAAAATGTTGTAGTTTAGTTTGAAGAGGTGTTTTCTCTTCATCAGATTGTTGAATGCCTTTGGCAATCTTTCCAATCTCGGTTGACATCCCTGTATTAGTAACAATTGCTAGTGCTTTTCCTCTAGTAATAATTGTGCTAGAATAGAGCATGTTTTTTCTTTCAGCTAAAATGGCATCTTTGCTTAGCTTAATTGCGTTTTTAGTTACAGGAGTGCTTTCTCCTGTTAAAGAAGATTCATTTATTTGCAGATTAGATTGTTCAATTAACCTTGCATCTGCAGGAATTTTATCTCCGGTTCTCAAAACTAGAATGTCTCCAGGAACTAATTCAGAAGCATCAATCTCAATTTCTTTACCTTCTTTTAGTACCCTTGCTTTTAGTGCAGATAATTTTTTCAACGCTTCAATGGCTTTCTCGGCTCTATATTCTTGAGTGAATCCAAAAATACCGTTTACTATGACAATGATTGCGATAACAACTGCGTCAAGTGTTTCTCCAATAAGTAAAGAGATGATTATTGCCGCGATAAGAATAAGAATTACAAAGCTGGTGAATTGTTGTACGAGAATTTTAAACGGAGAAATTGTATGAGTTTGTATAATTGTGTTTGAACCAAATCTATTAAGTCTTGCATTAGACTCTTTCGTACTTAGACCATTTTTTCTTGAGTTCAGACTCTCAATGACTTCATTAATCGATTGATCATAGTACATGAAGCTTAGTCCTCATAATAAACTTCTTTTAATCTGGCAACAATAGGATCTGTGCTAGTTGTAGCTTCCACTACAGGAGTTTCTTCAACTTGTTTCGGTTCTTCAACCTTCATATTGTTTGTTTGCACCCTGGTTTCATCATCTGAAAAGATCTGAGAAGGGTCTAGAGTCATTAATGCATCCATAGTAGCAGTACTTTTGGGAATTTCATTAGTTAGAACAATGCTTTTTGGTGCTTCTTGTTCTTGTTTAGGTTCTTCAACCTTTGGAGGTCTAGGTGTGTTTCTAATTGACTCAGAGATCTTCATCTTGGGTTTATCATGACTATCAGATAGCTGCTCTACAACTTGTTGATCTTCATGATCAATCATCTCGTCAAGATTTTTTGTAGGTTCTCTCGCAATATTTGAACGGCTTTTCTCATGTAATCGATTAATAACACCAAGAAGATGTTCTTCCATACGGTTCTTTAGCTTCTCTTCTTTCTGAGCAGCAGTAGGCTGAGCCACAGAAGGTTGAGCATTTGCACCTAATCGTTCATTGTATTCACCAGAGAATACTTTGAGCATTACATCACTCATATCTGGCTCCTTTTCTTTCTGTGCTTCTACCGATTCAGCAACTAGTGCTTCGGGAGACATATCTTCATTTGAAGATGACAGCACCATCGATTCAGATGTTTCTGCACTGTCCCCCTCAGGAAGAGGAATCACTACTTTGTTCCTGTTAAACAAGTTTGTTAGTCTACTAAACCATCCCATTTGATCACCTTTTAAGTTATTACAATTATGATTGCTAATATAAAGTATGTTACAAAAACCGCCACACATGAAAACACGTATGATAGTGTTATTATCTTTATAGATTGCAAAAATGATGCTTTATAAAACTCTCTTAAAATATACAATAAAAACAGGAAAACTATTACGAGTCCGCAATAAAATCCTATGATTGAAATTAATTTCAGGAAAAAAAGTACTAATGCGGCTCCTGCGGCCATCAAAAACCCATGATTGTAATCTTTGATTGCTAAATTCTGTTTAACGGCGTATTTGTAAGTTACTGATGCTGTTATGAATAATGCAAGTACAAAGGAATAGGTGGCAGTGTAAAAATTTAGCCAACCGAGAGTTAATGTGTTGTACAATACAACGTTTAAGATTAGAGTGATCAATCCTAGTAGTGCAAAAAATATTGCAAAAATGTTTATTCTAAGATGATTAATTAAAGGACTTTCAGCAGTAAACTTCGATAATGTTTCGGAATGTAAATTGAGTTTATTTAATGATTTATCAATATCTATTCTTATTGAACGTTTTAAGAACATAAAGAAATATTCAATTGATTCTATGATTGATGTTGAACGTTTTACATCTTGCATTGCTAACAATACATCACGGTCTTTGTAACCGTACTTCAAAAGAACATGTTGAATTTTGTCTAGAGTGAAGCCTAATGCGAGCTCCCGTTTGATGTATTGTTCAATTTTATGGTTGTCCATTTTATGAAAATGAAAAGCTCAAAGCCCAATCCCTTGGACTTTGATGTTTATTCTTGGCGTTTCTATAGAGTATGAAAAAAGGCACCAAGTTCTCCGAAGAGAACGAGGTGCTTATGGTTGGCGTTTCTATAGAGCATGATCTAAAGTTCAAAACTGTCACCTACTTTTGGTGTGTGAACTTCATAGTCAAGGGCATGTGCCCAAAGTGCTAAATGTTCGATCGCCTTAGGATCTCCGTGATTGATTATGAGATGTTTTGGGTTGACTTTCCTGATTAGTTCTTTTAGCTCGGCGCATCCAGAATGAGCAGAGAAGTCAAATTTGTTTAAACAACAACGAACGTTGTATTTGTGACCGTCTAAGAAAACATGATTCTCCTCCATCAAGAGTCTACCGTTAGTATGCGTTGCTTGATATCCTGTTAAGAAGATGGCACATCTGTCAGTATCATGATATTTTTTGAGGTAAGATATTATTGGCCCACCAGTCAGCATACCCGAAGTTGTCAAGAAAATCGCTTGTCGATTATCTTTTAGAATTGCTTCTCGTTGTTTTCTCCCTCTAACTTCTGTGCATCCTCTATAAGTTGATCTTAATTCCTTAGCATCTTTTATTGCACCAGGATTATCTAGAGAGAATAAAGTTGCATCTCTGGCCATCCCATCAACATAAATGGGTACACCGAGTTTCATTTCGGATAAAATAAGCATGACTTCTTGCGCTCTTCCAACTGCAAACACAGGGATAAGAATACTGTTCCCTCTGTTAATGTGTTTTTGAACCTCATCTCTAAATCTTTTTTCTTCTTTTTTTCTCGCAGGGTGATCTCTGTCACCGTATGTGGCCTCAGTGATCATGACATCCACTCTCTCGTCGAAATCAGTGTCTGCTTTTTTCAATAAATGAGTTTCAGTGGTGTTAATATCTCCGGTGTATAACACAGATTTCTTTTGCCCTTTATCGTCAAAAGCAAGTAAAATTGAAGCACTACCAGGAATATGGCCTGCATTGTAGAATTCAAATCCTAAATCATCTAAATCAAGATCTAACTTAGTCTTGACTCTTCGCATGATTCTAAGAACATCTTGTATGTTTTCCACATCATAAGATAGATGTGCGTTTTTTATTTTCCCAATATGATATGCATCCTTCAGTAATAATCTTGCAAGGGTTTTTGTTTCCGCAGTGCAAAATATCGGACACTTCAATCCTTGGAAATCTAGCCAAGGTAATGCGCCCGTGTGATCAAGATGCGCGTGCGAGATGAAAACTGCGTCAATATTAGCAACATCCATGAGTCCTTTAGGATATTCAGTACCATTAGGAGTGATCTTAAGCCCTGCGTCAAAAAGAATCCTCTTTGTTTCTGTTGCAAGTTCAATGCAACTCCTACCAACTTCTTGTGCTCCGCCATGAAATGTAAAAATCATTTATTGTCACCCCTTTGTTCGATCTCCACATACCACCTTCTAGTCTTGTTGTCAAACTTGAAGACCACATCGTGTTTTTCTTTGGAATCAATGGAGAATAAGATCGGCATAGGTATGGTTGTTTCGAAGCTGCTTCCCCGTTTGTAGAGTTTTCGTCTGAGTTCGACCATTTGAAACCATACTTATTTTTTTAGTTTTATTTATATATGATTATGTTATTATATAAATACTTATATTTAAATGTTTTGTTCTTAAAATTAATAATTCAAGCAATATGGCAGTTATCGAATATTTCAAGAAAATAGGTATTTTAATTTTGATGATACTTATAAATATACTTATATTGGGCGCGTAGAAAAATCTGTTTATTGGAAAAATATTACAGAATTAATTATTTGATCTAAACAGCGCTTCACCCTCAGATTCTAAAAGTTCAGCAATTTCTTCAAAAATAGTAGAAAGTCGAGTGTCAACAACCATTTGAGGCTCTTTCTTATTTTCTTTTAAGCATCTTAACTCATCTTTTATGTTCTCAAAACTTTTCTTTGCTTTGTGGCCATCAACATTGTTGCAGTATGAAGCAAATTTCTCAATTAAGCTAATTGCAATCTTGTCAGCCTCTTCTTGACCCATCGCAGGATTCATTTTTAGTTTATGAGCACCCTCCATTAAAGAAGAAAGACTTCCGTTCAATACACCAGAGGCTCTAATGAATGCAAAAATTTCATAGAAAGATAAACCAATGTAATAGTTAGCAACCTCCAAACCCTTGCCGTCTCGTAAATTCTCAGAAGAAGAATGTAATAGGGAAAGAGATTTCTTAAAGAAACGTTCTGCGACTTCATTCTGACCAGCAAGCATCGCGTCATTCATATCGTACTTCATCGCACCACTGAAAACATTGTAAATCAATCTAAAGACAATAATTAATCCAAGCACTCCAGAGATTGGCCTTACGTAAGGTAGAGTAGTACCCCAGTTAGCAATAGGCACAAATATGGACGGTAATAACGAGAACATCGCTAGCAGACCAAGAAGAATAAGAGAAGTTACAAAGCTGTCAAACATGTTAGTTGTTAGCTCCAAACCAAAGTTTTCAAATTTCTTTTTAACATTAGCGAGAGAGATAGCAAACCAAGCAGTTCCAGCAACCATAGTAATAGGAATAAGTATCGAGATTAGTACGTTCGTATCTAAGAACAGAATTGCAGGGATAGTAAACAACCCAGAGAGTAGTGCACCTCTTAATGCCACTAAATATTTGTTCTTAATAGAATCTATTGCAATTTCGCTCTCATTATTGCTAAGATCTATTTTGAAGAAACTTTTTAAAATCGATTTCTCGATTAAGTACTTGAATACACCCATAATACACGAAGCAGCATCTAGATTTAAATAATTTACGTTATACTTGCTGCAGAACAATCATCGTCTGAGTTTTATCAACACAAGGGATGTTTCTTAATCTGTTTGTAACCAAGTCATTTAAGTCATCAATGTCCTTCGCGAGAACTTTTACTAAGATGTCAGTACCGCCCGCCATAATACTTACCTCACTCACACCATCAATCGCCTTGATCTTTTTTGCAATATCATACTGGCTTATCTTTTTACCCTCGATCTTATAGTCAATCGATACACCGATGTTTGCGAGAATTGGCCTCCCTAACTTTTTGTAGTTTAAGTTCACAGTGTAATTTAGAATTATTCCTGAACTTTCCAACTTCTTTATCCTGTTATGGATGGTCGTTACCGGCAGTAGAAGCTTTTTGCTAAGCCTTCCAGTAGTTAGCTTGCTATTGGCGATAAGTTCTTGAATTATCGTACGATCCTTATCATCCAATTTTATTGGTTTTTCTTCTCGCATAAATACGGAAAAAGATGCCATCTTTTTTAAATTTAACGCATTTTTTGGAATAAAATCCCTGTTCATTTAAATACTAATGCAACAGAGTTCTAAAAACCACAATTAGTAAATGCCATAATTGTGCAGTAGTTTGGAAATATTTTCCAAATAGGTCTAAAAAAGCCAAATCTATTGAAAATTATGCCTCTTTATACGAGATATCTTCTTATTCTACTTTCCACCCCATAATTGGTATAATATTTCATCAAGGGGGCTAAGATGTAGAAAAGTAATCAAAACAAGAATGTCAAAAAAAGAGAAAAAACTAATGAAAACTTGGAGGTAAGTTAGAATGGCAGATCCATTACTACAATCATTAAGCGCACACAGAGAGAGAACAGGAGAACCAATGAAAGTTCTCATGGTGAACACAGGAGGAACATTTACTTGTTTACCTAATAAAAAAGGGTTACTCGAACCAATACAATCAGAGAAAGAACTTAACAAATTGATTACAGATGGACTCAATCTGAAAACATTCGTTAACAAGGGGTTACTTAAGATTAGAATAATCCATTTGTTTAATGTCGATAGTAGTCAGATGACTGAGAAGCAAAGAGACCAAATTGTTAATGCAATACAAGCAGACTACACCGAAATAGATGGCGTAGTGATCATACATGGAACAGACACAGGTGCAGATACGGCAAAGTTTTTGCATTTAGCCCTCCCATACTATGATCCAAGAACAATTTGGAAAGATGAAATAAGAAATTTTAATTGGGGTAAACCAGTTCTTGTTCTATCATCGCAAGTTCCTGCAGTTGATTCCGTAGACGATGAATTGACATATCGAATAGATAGTGACGGGCCAATGAATCTTTCTTTAGCATTGATGATAATTGCCGATGAAAATGTTGGCGAAGCAGGAATAATAACAAACAACGGAGAAGGACTAAGAGGAACAGCTTGCGAAAAAGGAGCGGAAGTAGACATTCCACCGTACAGAACAGATCCCGGAGTTCCGGCGTTAGCAAAGTACACAGCATTAGGAATAAGATATTTACCTCAAGGGTTTTTGCAAAGAGCAGGAGAAGGACGAACGTTTGTTCCATTTGTCATAGGAGGATCATCAGACTACGAGAGTAAAGTGATTACCGTGTATGAATCATCCCACCTAAACATTTTGAAAGCATATACTGCGACCAAAGGAAGCGCGGCTGAAGCACTGAAAGAAGAATTACCAGAAGTGGCAATATATGTTTCAAAGGGAGCAGGAAATGTAATGGGGAGAGACTATGATCTATTGAAGAAAATGGAAACAGAAGGACTGGTTGCATTTCGCGTACCTCTTCCCGGGGGAAGAATACCCGCACATCAAGTGTATGATGTTCCAGGACACGAGATTCCTGCATTGAACATGCAACCACAGACTGCCAAGTATAAAGCAATGATGACTTTATATCTGGCAGACAAAGTATTCAAAATAAAGAAAGATAAAAGACGCGAATTTATTAACAAAATGATGACATCTGCGTGGGGAAATGAATTTCTGCCAAGACGTTAATCATTTATTTTTTTATTTTTATTTTATGTAATAATTAAAAGAAAAATAAGAAGAAATAAGAAATTATTTGCAAGCGTTGTACTCACAACCTCTAGGACAATCGTATTCTACGCTATCAATTAAGTTAGCATCGTCACAGAAGTATTCAATCAGAGTTGTTTCATTAAGACAAGTATCATCTTTGTACTCTACATCGCCAACCACTCTTGAACTTTTGTCGTAGTTTAGGCCGTTGTCTTTATCGTAACAACTTCCAGGCGTAATGCATTCTCCTTTAGAACAGCTACCTTTGACACCGCAGTCAACTACAACTTCAGCTTCAGGCGCAAGTTTACAAAATGCTTTCTTAGTTCCCGGATTCTTACAAACACCAATATCATACGTTCGGATAGCAGTATCGAATTGACAGCTCGCAGAAACAAGTTCTCCTTCACCACAATCTTCATCAGAATAACATTCAACATCTACCGGATCAGGCATAGCCTCAATCACAGGTTCTGATTCAATTATTTCAGTATTGTCAGGTGATTCAACCTCAGCAACAACATCCACGCCTGGCGTGATGTCTTCAACAACAGTAGTTTCTTTGGGAGCATCCTCAGTTGGAACATACTCCGAACAGAGTGAGAAGTCAGTGACGGCTGTGTCGTCTTCACAAGTAATGTAATCAACCTTCGAACATGCAGCAAAAAGAAAAATCGTCAGTAAAACTAAAATCCCTAGTAATATTTTCTTAACCATAGTCTAAATGTATGAAATCGCCTATTTAAAGTTTTAGGTTATCTGCCAGAAAGATTTAAAAACAAGGCTAGATAGCAGATATGCATGCTAAATGTGATTGATCTAGGCGTTCTAGTTTTAGGAATGGTTGCTGTATGGTACGGTGCAGGACTTGTTATTGATGCCTCTGTAAGGGTAGCTAAGGCCTTGAAGATCCACGAAGCATTTATTGGATTAACAATACTCTCTATCGGTACATCGTTGCCAGAAATATTCACGCATATTATGTCCAGTGTTTATATTCTGAAAGGTGTAGATGCTAGCGGTATTTCTGTAGGTACTAATATAGGTTCTAATTTAGTTCAGATCACTTTGATTCTAGGAGTGGTTGCAATTTTCTTGAAAGTAAAAGCCAAACAGAAAGAATTGTACAGAGATTACATGATTATGATTGCATCTATAGTGATTCTCTGGCTTTTTAGTTTAGGAGGATATATTAGTAGAATTGAAGGTGCCGTGCTTACTATTTTGTACATAGCATACATGATTTATTTGTTTAAACATGAACACGTGGTTGCGAAAGTAGAAAGTAAAGATCATAAAAATCCACATTATTGGAAAAACGGTGGAATATTAGCTGTTGGTTTTGTAATACTTCTTTATGGTGCTCATTTAGTTGTTACAAGGGGAGAATCATTGGCAGAAGCATGGGGCATTGCAGACTCTGTATTAGGTGCTTTGATTATTGGATTTGGAACTGCACTCCCTGAATTGACGACAGCGGTTCGCGGAGTTATGAAAGGCGCATCAGGAATGTCTTTAGGTACTTTGATTGGAAGTAACATAACCAACCCATTATTCGCATTAGGTGTCGGTGCGATTATTTCAGGTTATACGGTTGATTGGAACATATTATGGGTAGATTTGCCAATATGGTTTGGTGTTTCGATTTTAGGTTTTGTATTTTTCAAAGGATGGTTGCCATGGTTTGGTAAAAAGTTAGAAATAAATCATAAAGAGGGGATGGTGTTGTTGTCACTTTATGTTGCATATATTGCGTTTAAAATCTATTTGTTGTGAGGCTAATGAAATTTGCAGTAATTGTATCTACAAAAGATGCCGCGGGAATGAATATTAAAGAACGACTTCTTGAAAGATTTGATTTTAAGGAGAATGGCGAGAAGTTCGGTCACCCAAGTTATTTCTTTGAGAATATTGAATTGTATACAACAGATTTAGAGTCTGTTGATTGTGAAGAGTATGATAAAGAGTTAGATGTTGATGTAGTGGTGTTTGCAACAAAGCATCAAGCAGCTTCGGGAGTACAATCATTATCAGTTCATGCACCAGGTAATTGGGGAGACGCAGGATTAGGGGGCAAGGAGAAAACCCTTTGTGTTGCACCTTCTTGTCTTTTGAAGTTTGCTTTGTTAAAGTTGAAAGAGTTGAATTCTGAGAAAGAATTGGGTTATGAAGTTATTCAAGAATGTACGCATCATGGACCTTATATGGAAAAACCAGTTATGTTTATTGAGATTGGAAGTGAAGAAAAGTCATGGGAGAGAAAGGATGCAGCAGAAGTTATCGCAGATACTATCTTGCATTTTTGTCGTTCATTAATACCTTCTTACCCAATCGCATTTGGAATTGGAGGGTTGCATCATACACCCCGGTTTACTTCGTTGATGTATAAAACAGATTATTGTTTTGGTCATGTTTGTCCGAAGTATCGACTCGAAGATTTGGATTCGGCTTTGGTTAAAGAGGCTATGGAGAAGTCTGGTGCAGAAAAGATATTCTTAGAGTGGAAAGGTTTGGCAGGCTTTAAGGAGAAAGTTACTACGCTGCTGGATGATATGGGATTAGAGTATGAAAAGGTGAAATAGCCTTCTAAGAATATGAAAAATATAAAATATATAAATTAAATTATATAAATAGTAAAATAATTCTATTCAAAAAATGGCAGATTTGAAGAAAGTTGCGCAAGATATCCTGGATTTAGCAGATGTTAAGATCGGCGGCAGGAGAGAGTGGGATATTCAAGTTAAAGATGATAGATTTTATTCTAGGGTGTTGTCTCAAGGGTCATTAGGTCTAGGAGAATCCTACATGGAAGGCTGGTGGGAGTGCAAAAGACTGGATAAGCTAATGGATAAGGTTCTGAGAGCTCAATTAGATAGTAAGGTCGTTAACAAATTACAACTAGTTTCTGGTGTGGTTAAAGCCAAGGTTATGAATCTTCAAAAGAAGTCAAGGGCTTTCAAAATCGGCGAACATCATTATGATATTGGAAATGATCTATACACCTTAATGTTGGATAAGAGGATGGCCTATACTTGCGGATACTGGAAAAAAGCGAAAAATCTTAATCAAGCTCAAGACGCAAAATTAAAACTAGTTTGCGATAAAATTGGATTAAAGAAAGGTATGAAGGTGTTGGATATCGGTTGTGGCTGGGGAAGTTTTGCTAAGTTTGCTGCAGAAAAATATAAAGTTAAAGTTGTAGGTATAACAGTTTCTAAAGAACAAGCTTTGTTGGCGAGAGAGAAATGTAAAGGTTTACCTGTTGAGATAAGATTACAAGATTATCGAGATGTGGATGAGAAATTCGATAGGATTGTTTCACTAGGCATGATTGAGCATGTCGGTCACAAAAATTATAAAACTTATATGAAAGTTGCAGAGAAATGTTTGAGGCCTGAAGGACTGTTTTTGCTACATACCATTGGAGGATTAAAGTCAGTTAAATCATGTGATCCTTGGATCACAAAATATATTTTTCCTAACTCTATGCTGCCTTCTGTAAAACAAATTGCAGATGCTGCAGAAGGATTGTTTATAGTTGAAGACCTCCATAACTTCGGACCAGACTATGACAAAACTCTGATGGCTTGGTTCAAAAATTTTGATAAGGGATGGAATAAGATTAAGAACAATTATACTGAACAATTTTATAGAATGTGGAAATATTATCTTCTTGTTTGCGCTGGTTCTTTTAGGGCGCGTAAGAATCAACTTTGGCAGATTGTTTTAGCTAAAGAGGATGTTAAAGAAGGATATAAGCACAGAACTCATTGAGTACTATTTCTCAGTAGTTAATGCAAGATAGCTTTATATATTGGTTGTAGAACCGGCGTTACATGGATTTAGGAAGTATATTGGACGCGTATGTGGCTTTTCAAGCAGCACACCCTGTGATAGGTTCTATGGCTACAGCGGAAGTTGTGTATACAGCATCAGATGCGATTTCTCAATTAGTAACAGATAGAAAAATCAATCCAGCCAAGTTAGGACACACAGCATTATCCGCACCAGTCTATGGCATAGGTTTAGAAGCATTGATGCAAACAGGTAATGCAGTTGGTGCAACCATATCAGATAATCCAATTGCAATGGCAGCACTTGGTCCAAACTTATGGGGTAATTTGTTTAACACAGTTTTTTTTACTAATTGCACAATTGCAGAAAGAGTTGGATATAATATTAAAGAAGCGTTCAGATCAAGTGTGTCAGATGACGCAGTAGAATTAATGAATTATGAACGATCTGAAAGAAATGGTTTTTTAGGATTCTATGATAATGTTAAAAGTTTTTGTGGCAACGTAAGAGATAAATATTTTTCAAATGTTCCTGGAAGAGAATACATGTATGCTACTGTTGCAACGTTTACGCTGTGGAATGGTTTTCAAGCAGCAAACTATGCATACATACCAGATGAAATGAGAACTCCAGTAACTTTAGGAGCTGCATTTGTATGGACAATCGTGATGTCATTATGGTCTCTTAAAGGCGGAAGAAAAGTTGTGAGTGAAGAGCTTCAAGAGATTCCTGAATTAGGGAAGGAAAGTTAATTTTTTATATTCTTGTGACCAGAAAACAATCTTACGTATGTTCTTGAAACGTGTTCTGAGTTTATCTAACAGATTTTCTAGTTCAATTCTATCCTTTACTTCGACCTCAACCTCTATGTCACAGGTGCCAATTATTCGTTGCAGCCAGACGACATTCTTATTTGTATTTGCCCACCCTTCAATCTCAGATAAATTATGATTATCATCAAGATAGATCTCTAAGAAGTAATTCATGTAACCCAGCTTTAGATAATCTATTTCTGCCCTGTAACCAATAATTATGCCTTTCTTTTCCATGTTTTTTATCTTTGCAGATACAGTTGTTTGCGGAATAGTTAATTCTTTAGCAATCTGAGTTGTAGATAGCCTTGCATTTTCTGATAGTTGTTTTAGAATTAAAAAGTCACTCACATCATGATTAATTTCATCGTCAGGTTTTTGATCAAAACTGTTGGTGTGGTAATCTTTGCCAAAAAGATAATCTTTGGGATAAACACTAAATTTACAAAATACAGTGTGATGATATTTCACCAAGTTCCTACCAAGTTTTTGTTTTATCTTAATGAGTGCAGATTCAACATCATAGATTGATTTCACCCAAAGCAGTATTCCGTATCTGTAGGGATAATCCATCCTAAAGATTAATCCCGCACCAATCTCTTTGTCAAGAAAAGTTACAAGATCTTGTTCCTCTTTAGAATTCATTTCTTCAATGTCAAGGTAAAGTCTGGTAGTATGATATCCAAGTTTGTGCATGTTGAGAACGGGAAAATATCTTTTGACTATTCCTTGTTCTTCTAATCGTTTTATTCTGTATGCAACAACATCTTTGTTGGACTTTACTTTTTTAGCGATCTGAGTTATTGGCTCTCTACCGCTCCAATCAAGTATTTGAAGTATTTTCCAATCTAATCTATCCATTAGTTAAGATATTTAACTGTTTTTTATAAAAGTATCGCTAATTATCGGAAATTAAGCACACAACTTTTATTTATCAGCAACAGTTGTTCTTTACTTACTAGTAACTAATGAGGCAATTGTATGACGATCGAAGAAAAACTTGAATGGAAGAATCTAGCTCCAAATTTAATCAGACAAAGATTGATAATAGAAGGTACGACTGAACTTTTAGTTGAGCCAGATCAAATAGCAGATTACTTGTTAAAATTAGCAGATGTAACTCAGATGGAAGTGATGGCAGGACCATATACTTCAAGTGCACACGAATTGGGTTTTAGTGGATGGATTCATTGGAGAACATCAGGATGTCATTTTTACAGTTACCCAACCAATCCCCCATTGTTTACGGTTGATACCTATACATGCAAACCATTCTCAGTCGAAGAAGCAGCTCAATTTACAAAAGAATACTTTTCTACAAAAGAAATTGTGTGGAAAGAAATTAAAGTTTAATATCCAAGGTTAAATCCTTGTCTCCAACCAAAGAATCTGTTGATTGTAATGTTTTGCACATGACGTTTTTCAGTTGTAATATTTTCTAGTGCAGTGAATGTTTTTGTTGTTTTTATTGTCCGAATAACTGTTCGGTTTCTGAACTTAACAACAGGTTTAGATTTCCTAACATCTTCATAGAATGAATATTCGCAGATCTCTTTTGCAGGAGCGTCTTCAATCATATGAATACAAGTTTTTGGTTTAAATACCCCTTCTTCAAGATAGAATATGAAATCTTTCTCGTTGCCAGGCATGATATCAAGTGTTAAAGCTTCACTTTCAGGTCCCAAACCAGTACTTTCGCCAGTAAATTTAGCTCTAATGGTCCAGTTGTGGTGTTTATCACCATTATTAGTGATTCTAACTTGGCATTTATAACGCGTAACATCATCTTTGGATTCGTAATATCCTTGGACATCTACGTCATAATCATACTTTTCACGCCTACACGTCTCTTTCCCAACACCTTCTTTTTCATAATAGAATTCTGTAGCATTATACGGTACACGCTCAACAAATGTTTTGTTTGTGAACTCAATTTCGTCATAAACATTAGGTACAGTTTCTATAACTCGTATTGTCTTTACAGTTGTGACGGTTTTTGCACTTGTAAATACGTAAAAAAGAACTGCGAGCACCACGAGAGCGATGATAAACTTGTTACGATAGCTCTTATACCTGGATTTCATTTGAACGTCATGCTCTTCATGATCGTTCACTCCTGCTATTCTTGCCCTAAATTTCTCTGCCATCGTGGTTCTACTCTAAAGGAAAAACAAACACAAATAAATAATTTTGTATTTTGAAGCCAATTCTCAGCAATTACTTCTTACCAGCATCATCTGCTGGACAGATTTCATTTATAATTACTTCAGGAATCTTATCTTCAACCATCTTCTTTCTGATTATGGAAGTGGCTTTATTAGCCATCTGTGCCATAATATCTTTAGCTTTCGCCTCAAACTTCTTTCTCTTGGAAGCTAATTCTTCTTCCATTTTCTTCTTTTCTTCTTCAAGAGCCTTCAGTTCTTCATCAGAAAGTTCAGTCTTGCCTGATTCGATCTTTGCTTTGTGAGCACCTTCATTGATGTCTTTGATGGTTTCATCAGCAATTTTACCTTCAACCATTATACCCATCGCTCTACAAGTACCGCAAATCTCTTTAACTCTGGAAAAATTATCTTTTCCCAATAATGAGTCGGCTTTCATGTTTGCAACTTTGATTATTTGTTCAATTTTAAGATCTGCTACAAAATCAACAGTAGGTCTACCTGATGCTTTCGCAATTCCAGCTTCTTTTTTAATCAAAGCGCTAGCAGGTGGTGTACCTATCTTAATCTCAAAATCTTTTGTTTCAGTATCAACAGTAACTTTTACAGGAACTTTCATTCCTTTGAAATCACCTGTTTTTTTGTTAATTTCAGTAACAACTTGACCAATATTCACTCCAAGAGGTCCTAGAGCGGGTCCTAATGGTGGAGCAGCACTTGCTTTTCCTCCTTCTATTAGCGTTTCAACAGTTTCTTTAGCCATTTCTATTCACCTTCCTCTTCATCTCCCTCTCTTCGAATGACCTTTACAGAGTCTAGTTTAAGAGTTATTGGAATCGGGACTGCCGCCTCAAGAAGTTCAACAACGACTTCTTCTTTGCCTTTGTCGATTCTTGTAATCTTGGCTTTCTCCCTTTTGAAAGGTCCAGAGATAATTTCAACAATATCGTTCTTCATAATGTTAACTTCTTTCTTGACCTGTTCGAGCATGTGTTCAATTTCTTTGTAATCAACAGGTGCAGGCAATATACCTCTAGCGTACGGAACGCCATAAGATGCTTCTTCTGCTTGTTGTTTAGTATCTGCTTCTAAGAATATGTAACCACGCATACCGTGAGGTCTAATCACAGAAAATACGTTAAATCCTTTTCTTTCAATGTGACCAATAAGAAAATCCATTACTTGATCTTCTCGATTTGCAGTAGTTCTAAGTGCGAAGATTAAATTTTTGTGAACTATTTCTACAGGAACTTCTTTTTCTGTAGTCTCTTTAGTTTCTTCAACTTCTTCGTGTTCTTCAGGTACGTTTTCCTGAGCATCTACTGGCCGTTTCGGTTGTTTTATTTCGTCCATTTTACAAAAGTAACTCCTTCCCCATTGCGAATAAGAATCCTAAAAATCCAATGATGAGTAAACCGAGACCTGAAACCTTAACTATAGTCTTAAACTCGAAGTTGGTAGGTTTTTTTGTAACTTTAACTACCCTAATGCACTCCTTACAAAATCTCGCGATCTTTTGTTTTTTGCCAGGTTCTTCGTTTTCCATCTTGAAATTCTTACCCTCTTTTTTAGTTAACAAATTCAATTCCTAGAGCACTTTCAATGTCCTTTTTCTTTCCGTCCATAGTTGTCCTTGCGGGACCAAATATCTGTGAGGACTTTACTCCAGTAATGATCAGCATAGTTCTGATTGAGTTTTGAAGGTCTTCGCTTATTTGCGCACCCCAAATAACTCTTGCGTCTTCGTCAAGTTGTTCTGATACTGCTTCAACAACTTGTCTTGCTTCATCAAGTGTCATGTCACTCCCACCAGCAACGTTGATTAGTGCGCCAGTTGCGCCAGCAATATCAACACTCAATAAAGGATTGTTGACAGCTTTCTCAACAGCTTCTAATGCTCGTTGTCCAGAGTCGGATTCACCAACACCAATTAAAGCAACACCACCATTACCCATGATGGCTCTGATGTCTGCAAAGTCTAAGTTTACCAGGCCAGCTTTAGTTACTAGCTCAGCAATTCCTTTGACCGCGTTTGTTAATATCTCATCAGCAACCTTAAATGCAGTGTGTAACGGCAAGTTAGGTGCCAATTCGAGTAATTTATCGTTAGGTATTACAATCAATGTGTCAACGATACTTTCCATTTTCTCTAAACCAACGACTGCGTTTTCATACCGTCTTTGACCTTCCATAGAGAACGGAAGAGTTACAATGCCAACAGTTAGTGCACCAAGTTTTTTTGCAATATCTGCAACAACAGGTGCGGAGCCTGTACCAGTTCCACCACCCAAACCACAGGTGATAAAAACCATGTCGGCGCCTTGTATTGATTGTTTTAATTCTGATTCTTGTTCGCGAGCTGCTTCTTCACCAATCTTAGGTACGGAACCTGCACCCAAACCTTGAGTTGATTCTTTTCCAATTAAGATTTTTTTTGAAGCAGTTGTATAAAGTAAATCTTGAGCGTCTGTGTTCAAAGCGATTGTTTCTGTTCCTTCAATTCCAACTTCGCTTATTCTGTTAATAGTATTATTACCGCCACCACCGCAGCCTATAACTTTAATCAGTGCTTTTTTCTTTGAAAGCATTGCCTCAAGTTCATCATCCATCTCGTTTTTTATGGATGCGCTTCTTTTTGGTGCTTCTGATTCTTCGGTTCTGTTTTCAGTTCGAAGCTCAAAGTCCTTTCTTTGTTCATCGATTTCTTGCGCTCTTTCCGTAGCGGCTTGTATGAATGTATCCATTATTTCCCACCTCAACCCAGTTTGACAGTTGTCAATTTAATTGGCCTATACTTCTATATAAACTTATTTATTCTGGGCTGTAACCTCTAAATTCTTAACTTTCACGACTTCCTTGATTTTTTCAGAAAGTTGGTCGAAGACCTCTTTTGGTACTTCAGCATCAGTTTTCATAATAACTTTTGCTTCATCTTTCTCTTTGTCGTAAGTTGTGGTTAAAAGTTCTGCTTTAATGTTAAGAGATATAGAGATAAATGCGTTAATTTGCTCGACTTTGTCTTCTACTTTTCTTATTACTTTGATTTTGTAATAAAGATCTTGACCAGCCAAGGGGTGATTAAAGTCAACAAGAGTTCTACCACCAGATACATTTTTGATAGTAGCGATTGTACCATCAATGTTAACTTGAAGTCCTGGAGCAGGCCTAATGCCTTCTTTAGTAAATTTGTTAGTAGGAATTAATTGAATTAATTTGGATTCTTTCTTTCCGAATCCGCCTTCTGGAGCTATCTTAATAGGAAACTCGACATCAGATCCCTTACCTTCTAATTGCGCATCCATACCTGCAAGAACTTGTTTTTCGCCTACGCAAACTATGACTGGCCCGTAGATTGTTTTAGGGTCAAATATGTTGTTTTTCTTAGCGACAGACTCGCTAGTAGTGTCGAATACCAATTCAGGATCTTTAATCGCTCCTGTGTACTCTAGCTCTACGAAATCTCCTTTTTTAATAGTATTTGTCATTTTAGGTCCCTCTATCTCGAATTGAAAACACGAGAAGAATAGTGCAAGGTTGATAGTTTTAGTATATAAAAGTTTGGGTTTTGAGAATTAGCAGTAGATGGCCCGTATTCATTAAAAATCAACATTACTCAAAATAGTTACAGCCTTCAGAGGTTTCGTTTTCCGTTATTAGTTTTTGATAATCAGGCGAATAAATTTTTATTATTTTAAATTTTCCAGATGTTGTTTTCGATTCAGAATGAATTGTTTGTTCAAGCATTAAACAATGTCCCCAATAAAGCCACTTACCATCAATATTGTGAACAAGAAAAACTCTGCAAGGTGCAGAATGATAAATACGTAGATTCTTTTTGTTTTTGAATTCAAAAATCCTTCCTTTAAATTCTTCAGCAGTGATTGGATTTTCTTTGTGCTTCTCTAAATCTAATTCTGCAGGAAAACCTTGTTCAGTAGTTATTTGTAAAGTATCGTTTAACTCTATGTAGCTACCCATATGAAGAGTAGAATAATAGAAGTTAATAAAGTTATCCAACTATTGTTTCCATTTGTTGAATGCTTCAAGAATTGCGTCCACTACTTGAGGAACTGCGTGATCAGAAGTGTCAATTATGAAATCGTAATGTTCGAGATCATAACAATCAAAATTATAATATTTAGTGTATCTCTTTTTGTCAGATTCAACACGTTTTTTAAGATCGTCCATTGTTTCTTCAACAGTTTCAAAAATCTTCTCATTTCTATGCGCACCAGACTCTTTACGTTTATCTTTGAAAACTCTTTCCGCGCCAGTTTTAGGATCTACATCAATAAAAACTTTGAATGATTGTGGTATAAAATAAAAAGAAGTTCTGCCTTCAATAACAAAATCATCTTCAGTCTTACCAAGTTTCGCTTGATAGTCGTCAACAACCTTATCAGTTGAAATGTCGCCTTCGCCAAATTCATTAAACTCTTCTAAGTTCATTCCTTTTTCTTTTGCAACTTGACGTCTTATGCCGCCCATGTAGTAATGTTTGTAACTTAATTTTTGAGCAAGAATTCGTGCAACAGTAGATTTGCCTGAACCGGCTGTGCCACAAATAGATATTATCATTTTTCTTTGATTATACCAAAACCAATAAGTCTAAATCGGTTACCAACTCTTCTAGAGATTGTAACTCTTGAACCGACAGAAGCGCAAACAGGTATTTTCAAAGCGCACTTAACTTTATTTTTAGAAAGTTCAGAAACAACTCCAACAGTTGCAGCTGCGTTTACGTTAAGCATTAATGGTTCGTGTATTTTTATTGGTTCTACGTCCAAATCTTCTTTTGAGCCTACAACTCTTTCAAGAAGATCGGTTTCTAATACTAATTGCTGCCATACGGGAGGCAATTTTCCTTTTTTACCTACAACCATTCCGGTTAAAGAATCGGATTTTACTAAATAAGGATCAAGATTAGTCATCACTCCAATCGAACCGCCAGGAATTACATTCTTAACAGTTGCACCACCAGTTTTTAGTGCAGTGATTGTGGTAGTGATCGGTTCATATACCACTCTACCTTGTTTTTCAATTTTTCTTCCAGGTTTTAATTCAATTTCATCCCCTGTTTTGAATTCACCTTTAACTAGCGCACCACCAACAACGCCGCCAACAAGTTCTTCAGGCGCCGCTCCAGGTTTGTTAACGTCGAAACTTCGAGCAACAAACATAAGTGCATCTTTTTTAGGATCTCTATCAGGAGTAGGAATGTATTCTTGAATTGTTTTTATTAAAACATCAATGTTTATACCTAGTTGTGCAGAAATTGGAATAATTGGAACATCTGCAAATTTAGTATCTTGTAAAAATTTTCTTATTTGTTTATAATTCTTTAATGCTTGATCTTCTTTCACTAAATCAATTTTATTTTGAACTATGATTACTTTATCGATACCCATAATTTCAAGAGCCATCAAGTGTTCTCTTGTTTGAGGTTGCGGACATCTTTCGTTAGCAGCCACTAAAAGTAAAGCACCATCTATGATAGTTGCACCTGAAAGCATTGTTGCCATTAAACTTTCGTGACCAGGAGCATCAACAAAGCTAACTTTCCGTATAGGAGTAGTATCACCCATGCAGCCAATACACTTCTTATTTACAGTGAATTCATCGCATTTTTCACAGCGCCTAAATACAGAATCAGCGTATCCCAATCTTATTGTGATTCCTCGCTTGAGTTCCTCAGAATGTGTATCAGTCCACTTACCAGATAATTTTTCGGTTAATGTGGTTTTACCATGATCTACGTGACCTACTAAGCCAATATTGATCTCTGGTTGACCCATTTCAATAGGAGATTTCTCTGCAGCTTTCTTTTTAGCCATAAAGAAACCGAAAAGTCGATTATTTATAAGCTTATTGGGTCCATAAAGGCCATTCTAGTCAGATTCAAGCTGTAAAAGGTGTTTAATCGAGTATTATTCAAGAAAGTAATCCATCAAAGTTTTATTGATTTTGTGATATAGCCTCATTAAATGTGAACAGGATGGTGAGTAAGGGACTACACCTTTAACGTTGATTTCAAAAGGAGTTCCGGCAGTTAACTGGTCCATGTGTTTTGGCATTTCTTGCGCAACCATATGACCATTCAAAATATTAACTAGCTCTCTTAATTCCCCAGGCAAGTTAGTATCAAAATCATGCCTCATCGCCATAAGTGAAGCAGAATACAAAGCAGTAGTTTGCAAACCAAGCGTACTTCCATTGGCCGCATGTTCAGTAGCTGAATGTAATGCAGCACCTAGTTCATCTTTTCTTCTTGCAGTTTGTAAATTTCTTGAAAAGTAGTTTCCCGTTGATGAGTCCCCATAGTGTATCGCAGTATCGCGAACTGAGTCTTCAATACTACCGGCACCTATTCCTGCAACAAGTTGTGATGCAAGTTCATCTAATTCCTCAACAAGTTGTTCAACTCTTTGCAGATTATCATAACCGGGCTTGAGAGTTTCTTTATGTTCTTCGTATAAAGAATCCATGCGTATGGCAAAAGGAACTAGTCTCACCGTGTCTGCACAAAAAACAAATAAGTTTGCATCTATGTTAGGATGTTTTTGTTCTCCATCTTTTGCAAATCTTAGAATTCCAGATTCTGTTTGTTCTAAAGAATAGCCTTGATTGGTCATACCAGAGATGATTGGATCTACATCAGCACCTAAAAGTTTCGTAGCGTCAAGCTGTTCTTCGAGACTTACGTTTATGATCATTCTCAACTAAGTAGTAGTTAAGAAGAGGTAATATATTTAACCTATAAAATATATAGATATTATATATACTGGCGATAACGTTGTTATTTGAGTTGGAGTTATCAAAAAGTTTATAAGGAAAAATTCATGAGTGTTGATAGATGGTGATTTCAGTGAAAAAAGTATTAATGATTATTCTAATTTTGTGTATGTCAACAGCAGTTTTTGCGCAGTTTAATCCTGATGAACATATTTTGCCGGAAGGAGAAACTGTTGAGGTATACATATTTCATGGACAAGGCTGTCCACATTGTGCTAAAGCGCTATCTTGGTTTGAAGAAATTTCTCCAAAGTACCCTCATGTAAATATACACGAAAAGGAAGTATATTCTAATGATGAGAACAGAGAGTTATTTGAAAAATTTTGTTATGAAGCTGGAACAAGCGTACAAGGAGTTCCAACGATCTTTATCGAGGACAGAATGTTTGTCGGGTTTAGTAATGAAGTAAGAGATCAAATTGAATCAGAGATACAATCTTGCATTGTTGAAAAATGCGAAATTCACGGACCAGGTGGGCAAGTTAATGATCCATTACCAAGAGATATTGATCCCGTTGATCCTAAAACTGAGACATATCATTCATTGATTGGAACTTTGTTTTTGATGCTTGTTGGTTTGACAATCGTGATATATTTTGGCCATAAATATGCTAAGAGAACATTGAGAAGAGGAAAGAAAAAATGATTGAACAGCTCACTATTCCTGCAGTTGTTGGTGCTGCGTTAGTAGACGCAATTAATCCGTGTGCGTTCGCAGTATTAATATTATTGATGAGCACAGTGTTGGCGTCAGGGGATAGAAAGAGAGCATTATGGTGTGGTGTTACATTCATTGCAGCCATTTATGTTATGTATTTCTTAATGGGTGTCGGCATATTCACAGTTATCCAAGTATCAGGAATTACTCATACATTTTATTGGATAGTATCTATAATTGCTTTGCTGGTTGGATTATTTAATGTTAAAGATTATATTTGGTACGGTAAAGGTTTCTTGATGGAAGTGCCTTTGAGTTGGCGCCCTACAATGAAAAAGTTATTGAAGAGTGTTGCATCTCCTGGCGGTGCAGGAGTTATTGGAGTTGTAGTTAGTTTCTTTTTATTACCGTGCACATCAGGACCGTATATAGTTATCTTAGGTTTGTTAGCTAAAGAAGTTACAAGATCTACAGGAATACTGTATTTATTATTGTACAATCTGATATTTGTTTTTCCAATGATTGTTATAACTTGGGTAGTATACCAAGGTTTGGCTACAACAGAAAAATTGGAAAAACTGAGACAATCAAAGTTGAGGCATTTGCATTTAATTGCAGGCGTTATAATGCTTTTACTAGGTCTGGGAATGATTGTGGCCATGCGTTTAGGCATGGTTTAATTTTTATTTCTTGTAATAAGGTTTATAAAGCGAGATATCCCTCATAGCTCTAAAAAGGGTGTTGATGTGGATAAGAAACTCCAGAAGATTTTTGATAAACATAAAGAGGATAGAAATACCGTTGCAATACTGCAAGATCTTCAAAGTGAGTACGGCTATGTTCCTGAAAAAGAATGTAAAGAACTATCTTTAGCGTTGGATATTTCTATGGTTGATATGTTTGGAGTTGCTACATTTTATTCTCAGTTTAAATTGGAAAAAGAAGGAAAGTACGTGATTAGTTTGTGCAGAGGCACCGCATGTCATGTTAACAAATCAGAATCTATAATGAAAGCGCTTGAAACATTTTTAGGTGTGCAGGAGTGTGGCACTACGTCCGATGGATTGTTTACTTTAGTTCCCGTGAATTGTATTGGTGCGTGTGCAAGGGCACCTGCGATGATGATTAACGGCACAGTTTATGGAAGCCTTACTGATGAAAAGGCAATTGAGATTGTTAAGAAAATAAAAGAGGGAGATAAGTGAAAACTTGTTTGTTTTGTGGTAAGGAACTAGAAGTTGGTAAAGTTCACCACGAAAGTAGTGAGTGTAAAGATAAAATTTCCGAAGTTAATAATTATTTAGAGAAAGATGATAGAATCACTGTAGGAGTTGCAACATGTGGTTTGGCTGCGGGAGCAAAGAAAAGTTTAGATGTGTTGAGAAGTTCTAAGTTGAGTATGCCTGTTGACGAAGTTGGTTGTTCAGGCATGTGTTTTAATGAACCTATTGTTAGTGTTAGAATAGCGGGAAAGACGTTTATTTACGGAGAAGCTACAGAAGATAAGATAAGAAATATAATTAAAACGATAAAAGATGGAACAAGGCATGATGATTGTTTCATAGGTGAAAAGTTAGAAGATATTGAGTTCTTTAAGAAACAGAAAAGAGTGTTGATGAGTAATTGTGGACTAGTTAGTCCTTTAGTTGTTGAACATTACATTGCTCGTGAAGGGTATAAAGGGTTGATGCATGCTGTTGAATTAGATTCGGGTGAGATAATTGCAGAGATTAAAAAATCTGGTTTAAGAGGAAGAGGCGGAGCAGGTTTTCCCACTCATATGAAATGGGATATATTTTCTAAATCAAGCGGAGAAAAATATTTAGTGGTTAATGGTGACGAAGGAGATCCTGGCGCGTTCATGAATCGAACTTTGATTGAATCCGATCCGTTTAGAATATTGGAAGGCTTTACAATTGCATCTCGAGCAACTGGAGCAAAGAAAGGCATAATCTATACTAGAGCAGAATATCCCCTAGCGGTTGAAACATTAGAAAAAGCAATTAGTATCTGTGAAGAAAATAATTTGTTAGGTAAAGATATTCTAGGAATAAAAGGTTTTGATTTTGATGTTGAAGTTAAAACAGGCGCTGGTGCATTTGTTTGCGGCGAGGAAACTTCTTTAATGAAATCTGTGGAAGGTAAAAGAGGACATCCAATGCCTCGTCCACCGTATCCTGCTCAAAAAGGAATATTAGGGCATCCAACAAATATTAATAATGTTGAGACGTATGCGCATGTTGCTAACGTGCTACGTTATGGATCATCTTTTTATGAGAAAATAGGTGTTGAGAAAAATCACGGGACAAAAGCAATATGTTTAGCAGGAAAGGTTCTTAGAGCGGGTGTTGCAGAAGTTCCTCTAGGAATCACCTTAAGAGAAGTTGTTTATGATATTGGTGGTGGGTTGAAGAACGGTAAAAAATTCAAAGCAGTTCAATTGGGAGGTCCAAGTGGTGGATGTATTCCTGAGCAATTTTTAGATACTACATTGGACTTTGATAGTGTTCCCAAGTTAGGAGCAATAATGGGTAGCGGCGGAGTTATTGTATTAGATGAAGACGATTCCATGGTTGATGTTGCGCGGTTTTTTCTTACGTTTACTACAAGTGAAAGTTGCGGTAAGTGCGTACCATGCAGAGAAGGTACAAAAAGAATGTTAGAAATTGTTGACAGGGTTTCTAAAGGAATGGGTCAACATCATGAGATTGAATTATTGAAGAGATTAGCAAAAGTCGTACAAGATTCTTCGTTGTGCGGTTTGGGAAAGAGTGCGCCAAATCCTGTGCTAACTACGCTAAAGTATTTTGGTAAAGAATATGAAGAAGCGCTAGGTCAAAAGAAACCTAATACGTTTATGATAACTGATAGATGTATCGGATGTGGATTGTGTAAAAGGAATTGCCCCGTGAAAGCAATATCAGGCACTCCAAAAGCTAAACATCATATTGATCAAGAAACTTGTGTGCATTGTGGTAAGTGTCATAAAGTTTGTCCAGTAAATGCCATAGATATTTTGTAAAATGTTTAAGAAAAAAAGATGCAAAGTAAAGTTCAGGAAAGAAAAACCTACTGTTAAGTTGGTGATTAATGGAATGGAGATCTTGGCTTATCAAGATGAAACAATATTTCAGGCAGCTGAGAGAAATTGTATAAATATACCTCACTTTTGTTATCATCCTAGATTGAAGGTTGTTGGCGCATGTAGAATGTGCGTTGTTGAAGTTGAAGGCAGAAGAAATCTTGAAGCGTCATGTTCTACACCAGTTAAAGAAGGGCAGGTTGTGTATACTCATTCTGAAAGGGTTATTGAAGCTCGACGTACAATATTAGAACTTTTGTTGGCTAATCACGATTTGAATTGTCCGACATGTAAGAAAAATTTGAATTGTAAACTACAAGAATATTCTACGGACTTGATGATAGATGAAATATCATATGTTGGAGAAATGAGACATAACCCAAAAGACCATTCTTCCGTGTCAATTCAAAGAGATCCCGATAAATGTATTTTATGTGGTAGATGTGTTAGAGTTTGCGGAGATGTTCAGACTGTGCATGCAATTGGCCAAGTTAACAGAGGATTTTATATGAATGTTGAACCACCATTCAAGCACGAGTTATCGGAGTCTAGTTGTATTAATTGTGGACAGTGTGTTGTGAATTGTCCTGTTGGTGCACTGACAGAACATTCCAGTATTCATGAATTTATTAAAGAATTAGTTGATAAGTCTAAGACAAAAAAACATTTTGTTGTTCAGGTTGCACCATCTATTAGAGCAACATTAGGAGAATTGTTCGGTATGCCCGCAGGCACTCCCGTTACAGGTAAATTAGTTACCGCTTTACGAGAAGTTGGATTCGATATGGTCTTTGATACTGACTTGGCAGCAGACATTACAATTGTTGAAGAAGCAACTGAATTTGTTAAAAGATTAAAGAATAATGACAATCTTCCAATGATTACTACCTGTTGTCCTGCATGGATAAAGTTCGGAGAACAATTCTTTATAGACGAACTAGAGCATATGTCTAGTTGTAGATCTCCACAGGCAATATTAGCATCATTAGTGCGAACATACTATGCAGAAAAGAAAGGAGTAGATGCGGATGATATTGTGTTGGTAGATATTATGCCTTGCACTGCGAAGAAGTATGAGATTCAGCGTCCCGAGTTTGCAGGTGATGTTGATTATGTTCTTACAACTGTTGAATTGGCTAAGTTGATTAAGCAATTCAATATTGATTTTGAAGATCTTCCTGATAGTGAGTTTGATAATCCATTAGGAATTTCTAGTGGAGCTGGCGCAATATTCGGAAGAAGCGGCGGAGTTATGGAAGCTGCGCTTCGTACAGCGGCAGATTTTTTAACTGGAAAAGATCTTAAGAAAGTTGAGTATGAAAAAGTTAGGGGACTAGAGACATTAAAAGAAGCAGAGATTAATATTGCAGGTCACAAAATAAAAGTTGCAGCAGTACAAACATTAGGCGAAGCTCGTAAAATCATGGATGATATAAGAGCAGGAAAATCACCATATCACTTTATTGAAATAATGGCCTGTTATGGCGGATGTATCGGTGGCGGAGGACAACCACCGTTAAAAGATGATGATGTATTAGTGGAAAGAGCAGGTGCTTTGAATAAGCAAGATGTGAAGATGAAGTATAGGAAATCTCATAAAAATCCCGCAGTGCTTGAGATATACAAAGAATATGTAGGAGAGTTTGGTGGAGAGAAAGCACATAAATTGCTGCACACTAAATATTCTAAGAAGGATTATATTTGAAAATGGCAGATGATGGTGCAATGAAGATGTTTGTATACAGTTTTGTAGGCCTCGGTGTCGGAGTTTATTTGTTCTTTAAAGGATTTACTTGGTTGAGGGAGAAAAGGCTAATAGAAAACACTCCAACTTCTAAGATAAGGTCATTGGCTATGGGTAGAGTTGAGATTTTCGGTAAGGTTGTTGCAGAAGCTAAAAAGAAAATCAAATCACCATTTTCGGGCGCTGATTGTGTTTATTGTAAATGGACAATTGAAGAGTATAGGAATCAAGGTAAGAGTAGCAGATGGGTTGTAGTAAAGGAAGGTGTTGAGACAAATCATTTTAATCTTCAAGATAACACGGGGAAGGTACTAGTAGACCCAAAAGATTCTCAACTAGACATTCCAGTTGACTTTGAAAGTAAAAAACTCACTGAGCCTATAAAGAAATATCTAGATGGCGAAGCAATAAAGTATAAGTCATGGTTAGGATTTAATAAATCACTCAGATTCAGAGAGTATTACTTAGCACCCGGAGATGAAGTGTATATTATGGGTAGCGCAGGGGATAATCCTTTTGTTGAAGATGGAAGTGCACAGAATAATGTTGACGATATTATGATTCAGAAAGGTAAAAGTGACTTTTATTATATTTCAGATAAACCAGAAACGGCTGTGCTGAAGAAATTCAAGTGGAAAGTACTTGGTGGTTTCTTGGGCGGTGGCGCATTGATAGTGGTTTGTTTGTTTTACATATTTTTTTTCATAGGAATACTATAAGGAGGAAAAGAAAATGGCAATAGGATTAGGAATAATTATTGCGGTCGTTGTTGTACTTGTTGCGTTGGTTTTTATCGGTTACTTTGTAGGTATATACAACGCGTTTGTTAGATTAAGAAATGATATTAAAAAATCATGGTCTAACATTAATGTTTTGTTAAAACAAAGACATGACGAATTACCAAAGTTAATCGCTTCTGTAAAAGGTTACATGAAGCACGAAAAGTCAACTTTAGCCGAATTAACTAAAGCGAGAACTGCTTTTATGAGTGCCAAAACCATGGATGCGAAAGCTGCAGCAGACAATCAGATAACCTCTGCTTTGAAGACTATATTTGCGGTTGCAGAAAACTATCCAAATCTAAAAGCTAATGAGAATTTCTTGCAATTACAAAGCAGAATTAGCGGATTAGAGAATGAATTGGCAGATCGAAGAGAATTCTATAACGAATCTGTTAATACTTACAACATAAAACGTGAGTCGTTCCCTGACATGATTGTTGCAGGATGGATGAAGCTTCAATCTAAAGAAATGTTTAAAGTTTCTGAAGAAGAGCAGCAAGACGTTAAAGTTGAATTTTAATTTTTTTATTTTATTAATTTTAATTTTGGTTCTATGTTTTCAGGTTCAGGTAGCGCCATTAGTATTTCCAATCCGCCTTCTTTAGTTCTAATCCGATCTCTTATTTTTCTCCATGCTTTATTTACACCTGTTCCATTGGTTGTTATGTCAATTGTTTTCTCAGGCGATTGATTGATGACTTCCGCAAGTTCTGATCCCCTATCTCTTTGTACTCTTAATTCAACAACCATGTATCTTACTTTCGCATGCCAAGAACCATAGTAATTGCCCATCGTTTCTCTGTAAAACTCAGGCTCAGTAGAAAGAACATGCACGCGTCTAGCGATGTAGGTGGTGGAACGACTTGGCCCCTCACCATCTACTTGAGTCTCGTAGAGAGGGTTTGATGTCATCTCAGTAAGTAATATGTTTTGAGAGTATATAGTTTTTTCTGCGAGAATAGTAATTCGCACCCATCAGGGCGTTATTCTTGCGAATTCAAACAAGAAAACTTCAATCTGAATTGAAGTCTTAGATTGGTTTATATAAACGCTAAGTTTATTAGGTAGTAAAATGATTAAATGTCCAAGAAAGGAGGTAAGGGAAATGTCCTTTTCAAATAAAATAAAAGAATTTTATTCTAGTAAAAAAGAGTTTTTGTGGTTAGTTGTAATCGTATTAGTTTTATTTTCAGTCGCATCTAACTTCGGAGGTAGTTCATTTAAATCTGTCGGAGGCTACGCTGAAAGTAGTGAGATGATGGCTATGAACGATGCTCCTCGAATGATGAAAAGTGCATCTTTTGCATCAGAAGGGATGGCGGCAGATATGCATATGCCTCAACCAGAGTTGTATGAACAAGCGCCTGTAGAAGATGAAGAAAGAAAGATTAGAAAAACAGCAAACATGCAGTTGGAAGTTGAAAAAACTGCATACGAAAGTGCTAAAGCAGCAATTAATGTTGTAATTGATTCTAACTCTGGATTTTACACTTCAAAGAATGAGAATAAACATAACTGGTATGATTCTCATTACAAAACGTACAATATTGCATTCAAAGTTCCTAAAGATGGTTTTGAAGAAACTATTGAGAGCTTAAGAGCAATTGGCGAAGTAAAGAATCTTAATGTTGACTCATACGATATGACTACTCAGTATCAAGATATACAAGCGGACCTAGATAGTAAAGAAAAGGTTAAAGCAAGAGTGGCAGAATTGTTAGTAAAGGCAGAAGACATCAAAGATGTAATTACAATTGAAGAAAAGCTTGCTAATTTGCAAAGAGAGATTGATAATTACAATAAAAGATTAACTAACATCGATAGACAAACAGATTATTCTACAATAAGTGTTCAAATAACTGAAAAGCACGACGTTAAAGATACATTTTATGAAATGACTCCCGTAAAGGAACATTTAGAGAATGTAATTATTAGCTTTGATGACTTGTTTTCGTTCTTGTCTAGAACAGTAGCATTTATAATTGGAATACTTGTACTGTTTGGATTGTACAAAGGGTACAAGAGAATTACGAGGTGATTAGATGAAAAAAGTATTTTTACTTTTAGTTTTATTGACAGTTGTTTTGTACGGATGTGGCGAGGCTCCAGCTAATGAGCCAATGGATGAACCAGAAGCTATGCCCAGTGAAGCAACTCAAGATGAAAGATTAGCTGAAGAAGTGGAAATTGTTTCTGAGCCTGAAGTTGAAGCGAAGCCTGAGAAAATATACATATCCGATGAAAAAATTGTATATGGTATCGGCGAAGGGGATATGACTCAAGCAGAAATGATGGCAGATTGTGAGCAAAAAGGCGGCACATTTAACGAATGTGGAAGTCCTTGTGCTGAAGGCGATGATATGTGTGTAATGGCTTGCGCATTTGTGTGTGAACTAGCTGTTGAAGATGATGTTATCGTAAGAGCAAAGGATGAAGAGTCTGCTCAAGTCGCTAACCCCGCTTCAGTTAAGTGTTTAACTGATGGTGGAGACTTTAAATTAATAAGTTGGCCAGAAGGTACAGAAGGAATGTGTATTTTTGACAAAACGAGTGTTTGTGAAGAATGGGCTTACTTTAATGGCGAATGTAGTGTAGGAGATTGTGCAGTCGAGTGTAAAGAAATTGGCACCGCTAACGAAGGTTGGTATGACTGTAACGAAAAACTATTGTACACAGAAATTTGTTAATTTTTTATTTCTTTTTTTATTTCTTCTAAAAGTTCCTTGAACTCAGTATAACCTGCTGCTTTGTTAAAATGTCCTGCGTTAGTTACTAAACTTGGTGTGATGTTTAAGTGATTTGCAATTTCTTTGGCCTTTTCTTTGGGTACATAAGGATCGTTGTCCGAGTAGAAAATTTGAAAATTCTGACAGTTCTGTTGTATCTTGGCCCAATCTAGATTTGTCATGAATGTTTTGTTTATGTCGTCAAAATCAGGATTGTTAATTCTTCCTAGAAATGGTGCTACGAAAAATGCCGCTTTAGCTTTATTCGTTTGTAATAAATTTAGAATGAATGCAGGACCTAAACTGTGTCCTACGAAAATTGTGTCGTTGGTTATCTTATCTTGGTATGGTTCAAATGCTTGCATCCACGTTGTTAATGATTGATTCTCAGGTGTTGGGAAGGTCGGCGTTATAACTTCAAGATCTAGTTTTTCTAGTTCTTGTTTTAACCAAGGAAACCAGTTTTCGTGAGGGTTTCCGTACGATCCATGAATTAAGAATATGTTGTTCATGTGTGTTGTATTGAGAATTATGTATATAAAACTTATCTATATTACAATAACAAGAACGATAGACACTAGAAATAAGAAAATGCTTCCGCCAAGGCAACTCCAAGCTACACGTTCATCCATAGGAGATTCATTCCATCTAAGAGGAAATGTTTGAAAGAATTTCTTTACTTGGTCAGGCACAAGTTTAATGTTTTCTTTAATGTTTTTGAAGTAGGTAGGAATTTGTTCAGTAAAAAACTTTTGTAATCGTAAATTGAATGAGTTCCAATCAAAACCTAATTTGATTTTGTCTAGTTCAGGTCTTGGTGGTTTGAAAAAGGTGTGCCATACTGGTTTAGGCAGAGGTTTAGGTATTGCGGCAGGTCTTGGTTGAGTTGAAGGTCTTTGTGCCACAGCCTTAGATTTTTGTTGTGTTGTTGTTTTTGGTTTTGTAACTGTTAATGGTTTATTTCTAATAATTGGTTTCGTTTTTGTTGCAGGTTTTTTTATATTTAATGAGGATAATTTAGAGAAATCATCACTTTTTGGTTTTGGCTTACCTGCGACAGAAGAAAGATTAGAAAGTGCAGATTTGGATTCTGCTTTATTTACGGGTTTCTTAGTTTTTAGTTGACTTAATTTATCAAAATCGTCAGGTGCCTTTGCTTTTGACTTTGTTTTGGTAATAGAGCCGAGATCAGAGATAGCGCTTGAAGAAGTCTTCTTTTTAGTACTCTTTTTAGCTGATGCTGGCATCTAGTCACCTCTTTATATAATAAAAAAAGAAAAAAGGAGTTAATAAAACTATTTGTTTTTTTTACTCCTTTGGTGCTTCTTTGGGCTTAGATTCTTCTTTTGGAGCTTCAGCTTTTGCGTCTCCTTCTGTCTGCTCAGGAGCAGCTTCAGGTTTAGGCTCTAAAGGATCTTTACCGTACTTGAGTACTTTAAGATTAATTTGAGAAGTTATCTCAGATATTGTGTTACCTGCAACAGTTTTTCTAGTTCTCATACCGTTCATAGTTCTCTTCCCTTTCTTAGTCTTTTTACGGTATTTCTTTTTGTTGTTTAAACCAACACCTTTGATTGCTAAAATCTTTTTTCTTTGAGTTCCTTCAACGTCGGATCTCATAGGAAAACCAGCTTTATCACTACCACCAGTGATTTTAAACTCATAACCAGTCATGTCAAAAAGTTCACCTTTTATTGTTTGACCAAGTTTTTTTCCTAGAAGTGGTTGAGCATCTGTATCTTTTAGCTCTTTTTTGTGAGACTTACCTTCTTTGGTGTCTCCGATTACTAGTTTAAATTCTGCCATTTTTTTATCCTCCCGAGGCATTGAGTCCTTAACAGAACGTCCCATTGGGCGCCTCAGCTTTTAACTGATGATTAACGAAGTCATTTATAAAGGTTTTGGCTAATTGAAAAAAGTTTAAATATAGGTTAAGTACTCGAATCTCGATGTCAGAGCGCTTATTGAGCAACTTCAGCTTCGCAGGGTTAGAAACTTGTACAGTAGATGAAACTAGAGTGTTGCGTAAGAAATGGAATGAAACAATTTCGCAAGGAGATGTTCCTTCTGTAAATCAAATTTCTGAAGAGATTTCAAACTATTTTATTTCTGAAAGTGAAGTAGATGCAATGAAAAGTGTGCAAGGAGTATTTGATGAGATAGAAGGAATAATGATTCATATATCTGCATTAGCAGATCAAAAGAAAAAAGTTTATGAAACTATGAACATCGGTAGAGTTAAAACAATCATTAATGAAGTTCCTGGAGCATTGCAGAGAAATATTGACTTGTTTGAAAATTTGCTTAAGGTTCAACAAGGGTTATGTAATAATGTGCAATCATCTTTGTCGAGATTGAGATCAGGGAAGAATGATACAGTTCTTGATGCACTCGGTAAAGAAATGTTTTCTATTATGTGTGACGTATTAGGTAATGGCGAGGGTAGACTAAAGTATGAAGAGTTGATTAATGAACAACAGTATGAACATATGAACGGCATAGTTGGCCAATTGAAAGATGGATACATGTTTCATTTTAGTGTGATAGATGAAATGCATACGCAATCTTTAGCAAAATTGTTAGAACAACAAGTTCCAGAAGAAGATAGAAAAATTAATGATCATTTAATGGAAAAAATGCTTTGCGTCGCTAATGCAGTTAATGTTGCGTATAATGCAAATTGGAAAATTATAGCAATGACTAGAAAATTGTTTTGTATTGTTAAAGAAACCGTGAATAGAATTTAGAGTGTTATTAACAAAGAGAATAATGCCAATCCAATAAAGGCGGCGGCTCCAGTTAATATCAATTTTTTCTCATCCTTGAATCTGCTCATCTCTGAAACATCCAAAATCATCAATTATAAAGCTTTCGAATGGTTTGCATGTATAGAATTAGCAGTTTACAGACGTTAATTACTTGTTTTGCATAAGCCTTAGCGAAGGTTGATCACAATAAGGACATCTTTTAACAGGTGAATCTTCTCTTCGTAACATTACAAAACCGCAGTTTATGCATTTGTATTTTAACTTCTCTTCTTCCACAGAACGTATGAACGGTTCTATGTTAGGTTTGTTGAAAACAGGATATTCCGGTTCAGGTTTTGGTTCTTTCTCTCCTACTCTATCAACATCTTTAACCAAAGGATTGGGTTTTTTTCGCACAGGAATTGGATCATCCGATATTTTAGTTATCTTACTACCAGGATTATCTAAGCAATTTTTGCAAACTAAAGCTTCAGATCTAGAATCTAATTGCATGTGGGTGATAGGTAAATCTAATCCACACTTTGTGCAAACAACAATGACCTCTCTGTATGTGTCCCCCATAAGGATAGGATGGTAAGAGGAGTTTAAATAATTTTAGTAGAGTATTTTTAAAGAGAATTTAAAGGTCCAGAGTCATCCTAACTTAGAGACGAATTAACGTTTTAATTTAGGGTCATAGACTTTGACCAGCTCTCGGTATACTTCCATTAAAGTAACTCTGTAAACGGAGTATACTGGAATGGCAAGAATCATTCCTAATGGACCAAGAAGTTTTGCTCCAACTAATATAAGTACTAAAGAAAGTAGCGGATCAATTTTGACTTTACTAGAAATCATAAAGGGAATTATGTATAAATTATCTAAAAGTTGCGCTACCACTATTGTTCCTAAAACCCAATATACAGTCGTGATGGATGGATGAACAAACGCTAAAAATAGTGGAGGTATGGCTCCAAGAAATGGACCAAGGTAAGGAATTATGTTTAGGAATCCTGCGAGTATTGCAAGAAATAACCAACCTTTAAGTCCACCAAAGTAAAATCCAATTGCACATACACATGCTATTATGAATGACTCAACTAATTTTGCAGTAAAAAAGGAATAAAGTTCATTTGATGCATCATTGTATACACCTTCAAATGCTTTTTTAAACTTTATAGGCACCAGTTCAAGTATTTTATCTGCTAGTTCTCTTCGCCTTGCAAAATAAATGTAAAATAATAATGGTATGATTAAAATTGAGTTTACTAATATTGATGCAGTTGATGAAACTGTATCTGCTAAGAATTTTCCAAAGAAATCTGTAAATCTTAATATATAGTCTTCAGTAAAAAACTTATCTTGAATATTTTTAGGAATAAGTGTGTCTACTTTTTCTCCAATTAAAGTTGATATTCCCTGATTGGATTCTCGCACGGTTGACATTAGCTGACCCATGTCTGCGCTTGTGAATGAAACTAAGTAGTAAATGAATCCTAACCAGAACACAATTACTATTGCAACAGATAAGAATCGAAATATTCCATCTTTTGGAAATCGCCCAAAAAGCTTTTCTAGCTTTCCAAGAAATAATCTTGTGACTAATATAAGTGCAAAACCAATAATGAATGTTACGAAAATGTTCTCAAAATAGAATACCAGAGAGAATACCGCAGTTAAAGCTAGAGCAAATAATAAAGTAAATTGCCACACTTTAGTATTTATTGTCAGAGCCAGAATTAACACCTCTCTTTGCTGATTTTAATATATAGGGAGGGTGCTTATAAACTTTGTGATTGATGTTAGGAGATAATTTTATAAATACTATTTCAATATTGGTGATAGAAGAGAAGAACGGACGGAATCCGCGAGGCAATATATTATCGGAACCTTGCATTCTAAAACAATTCATTGAAAATGATTATGTACGAAAATTCGTTCAATTGGAGGAATATAAGATGACAATCC
>Ga0209042_1000154_pt1 | contig 85461 bp, 100 predicted proteins | sample SaaInlV_200m_DNA_6_FD_184649 | JGI IMG/M metagenome (GOLD analysis project Ga0209042, IMG submission 184649) | Marine microbial communities from expanding oxygen minimum zones in the Saanich Inlet - SI037_S2LV_200m_DNA (SPAdes) (version 2) | ecosystem: Environmental > Aquatic > Marine >... | reverse complement strand
ATTAAGGTTTGAACTAATTGAAACATTTCCAGTCCCGGTTAAACTTCCGTTGTTGTCTGTTATATTTGAAAAGAAAGGATACTCTGAATCTACCGCAGCTCCACTCCATGTTGTTAAATTAATATCTCCTTGTAAAACTGAAGTATAAAATTGGTCTGTCCCTGCTCCTAACTTAAAGTCAGGTAAAATAGTTGTTGAAGTATTTTGAATTGTAAATGTTTCTTGCACATCATTTTCTAATTCTTGATAATTTGTATAAGTCCAATTTGCTCTACCTCTAACATAAAGTGCTGATACTTCATCTGCACTTAAAGAACGATTCCACATCATCACTTCATCTAAACTTCCATTAAGATTTCCATCATTTGTACCTTTTCTACCAGCCATATATGTTTCGTCAATATTATCATATGGAACTCCAGTTCTGGCATAAGAACTATCAAAAACTCCGTTTATGTAATAACTTATTTGACTACCATTATATGTTGCAGATACATGTGTCCATTCTTCGTCTGGAATAACACTTACACTATTGGGAGGACTTCCCCATCCAGCTCCACTATCAGCAGTTGCAAAACCAAAAAATAAATTGTTGGTAGTAGAAAGGGAGAATAAATATTCTGGATAACGAGAACCTACTAACTCTTTACTTAATATCCCTTTTGCTTTACCATCATTAATATTTATAACCCATGCTGAAAATGTAAATTCACTTATACCATTGATATAAATCTTAGGAAGTAATACAAAATCTTGCCATCCATCAAATTCTAAACTATTATTATATATTCCTGATGTATTTGCATTAGCATTAAAAATTAGTGTTCCATCTCGACCATTCCCACTTGAATCTATTGTACTTTCATCACCATGCCAATAACCTAATAAACCATAATTAAAATCTGTTGGAGTTGTTGAAAGTGTATCATCATAACCATCACTAACATTCCAATAGCCAAGTCTAGCAGAAACATTAGAATCTAAAACATTTGTAAAGTTTGCTGTCAAATTAATTCGATTATATCCAGCATCTATTGGTTCTTGAACTACAGTTATATTCCCATTTATTTTAAATCTTGAAGATTGATTGTTGTAGATATCTGTTATTTGTTGTTGAGTTAAAGAAGTGTTAAATACCATAACGTCGTCTATTGAACCGTTGAAATAGTTGGAAACAGCATTCCATCCAATTACTGAATACATTGGAGCATTAGCGTCAAATCCATCTTCACCACTTGAATTTGAAGCAGTATCATCTACTCCATTAACGTAAACTTTATGATTATCAGTATCTGCATCAAAAACCCCAACTATATGATACCAAATGCCAGTTGAAATAGTGGCTGAATTTCCTAATGCAAATGTAGTAAATGAATCTCCATCATCATCTCTTCCTGCAAGTCTTACCTCTCCACTAGTAGTTACTGCAAGTGAGATTCTATTACTAACTTGAGTGTCAATAGATTCTGTATAAATCATTTCAGTTATCCCTAAAGAATTTACATAAGCCCAAGCACCAATAGAATACTGAGTTTGGCTTCCAGAATATCCTGTTGTCAGATCAACATAATCCCCCGTCCCATCCAAATGCAAGCCATCCCCATATAACCCCGAACCAGAAACAGCGTTCCCATTATAAGTCCCAGTATTCCCTTCTCCCGACCAATCATAAGAAGTTCCATTATGGTCTGAATCAAAAGCCCAATATCCAACTAACCCATCATAAGGGGGATTTGAACCAACATGTAAAACTGAAGTATTTCCATAAGTTGAAGCACCTTCCCCCGAAGCTCCACTCACACTAACAATCAATTCTGGATCAATAACATAATCAAACTCGACCAAACCTCCAACAATTTTCAAATCAAAAGTATCCTGCGGTTCTCCAGTTAAATTAGTCAAATAAATCTGATACTTTTTATCTTCAGAAATAATTCCAAAACCAGCAATCAATTCTACCCCATCTTTAGTATAAACTTCAACACTTGCGTTCTCTGAACTCTTTGCATAAATTGTAATATCTTTTGTCGGTGTCAAATTCTGTTCAAAACTAACCCTCAAAAAATGCGACGCAGGAATACTTGAAAAAATCCCATCTCTCGACGACACATTCAGATAAACATCCTCAATAAAGGTTCGATTAGAATCTAAATGTTCTGCTTTTGTAATTAAAATAATCTCAAAAGTCTGATTCGACAAATGCGGCACAATCCATTCAAGATAATCTAAAATCCCGTCACTGTCCAAATCAAAAGCATCAAAATCCATATAACTTGAATTTTCTTGCCAATAAATTTTAACCTTTGAAGAATCGTTCATCAAAATATTTAATCTTTCATCAACAGAAACATATGCCAAAATATTAGTGTAACCCCAATCATCATCTGCTGAAACAGCTAATTTCTTACCCTGTTTTGTCTTTGTCTCAACTGCCACTGGTGCAGGCGTCTCATAAACAATTTCATAATCACTAGCACTATCATTAATTAAAATTTCTTTAAACTCCTCATACTCTTCAATCAAAACAACCCGCCCAGTAATTGCCCCCATAATTTTCTTAAATAAATTAATTAAAAATCCCCTCTCTGAATCTTGAACAAGATTTCCAGTTAATTTAAAATTTACGTTTGATTTAATTTTACTCTCTTTATTTTTCTTCTTCTCCTTTTCTTCATTAATTTCCTCTTCCACAATTACTTCCCCTTGTGTTCCCTCATTTTTAATCTCTACCCTTCCCTCACTAGATATATTTTCAGAAGTAACAAATTCCTTCTGAGAATTCCCTTTAGAACTTTTTTCTACCTTCTGTACAGAAATATTTTTTGCTTTTTTAGATTTCTTATCTAACTTCGTAATTTGGATCTTTGAAGCTCGTTTAGGAACTTTAGTTTTAATTTCCTTATCTGTATTCAGCTCCAAAGTTTTAGTCCATTTAACTGGTTGATTAATTACAATTTGCTCATGAACTAAAGTAGTATTTGCATTAACTAAAATTTCCTCAGTTTCATTAAGAGTAATTATTTCCTCAGTTTCATTAAGAGTAATTATTTCCTCAGTTTCATTCTTCACCAAAAATTCTTCAGGGTCAGAATATCTCTTTGGTTTTTTTTCTTTTATTTGTTTTGAACTATCAGATAAATTAGAACTCCTGGAATACCCTGAATTTCTATTTCCATTATTTGAATTTCCTCCTGCATTATTGTTTCCAGATCCTGAGTTTGAATTTTCGTTTCCATTATTTGAATCTTCGTTTGAATCATCATTTGAATCTTCGTTTGAGTTTCCTCCTGCATTATTGTTTCCAGATCCTGAATTGGAGTTGTTTGAATTTCCCCCTGCATTATTATTTCCTGATCCTGAATTGGAGTTGTTTGAATTTCCCCCTGCATTATTATTTCCTGATCCTGAATTGGAGTTGTTTGAATTTCCCCCTGCATTATTATTTCCTGATGCGGGGTTCTCCTCTTCTTCCTCCCCTAAGCTAACTTCAACAATTATTTCTATTGGTTCTTCTTCCTCTTCTTCAACTACCGGCTCTTCTTTTTTCTTTGAAACACCCTTATTAGAATTATCTTTAACTGCATTCCCTGAAATCTTATTTTTCCTAACTTTCTCTTCCTTATCCTCTGAATCTAAATCCTCTGAACCCTCAGTTACATATCCAACAAGACTCATAAAAGAATTACTAACAGAATTAACAACCTGCCTCAAAACATCTAAAACTTTTGGTTCCTCTTTGGCCTCATCGAATTTCACTAAATCAGAAGTACCATCAAACACTTCTGGAGAAATTGACTCTGAAGAAAAAGAACTTTCTGAATTAAAATACTGCACCCCTAAAAAAATACTTGCCAATAAAAACGCAATTAAAAAAACAGACAAAAATAATTTTTTACCCGACCCCCCAGGCTTTTGCCCAAGATATTCTGACACAACTTTCCCACCAACTCGTTTAGAACTATAAATATATGGACCGTAAACTTTCCCCCCTCTTTTAACAAACTTCTTATACACCAATTTTAACAATAGCCTCTCGAAATATTAAAGAAAAAACTCTTTTTAAATGTTACTTACTAAAATAAAAGTTTACTTACAAAAATAATCTAAAAAATTCACCACGAAAAGTAAGTAAAAAATATTAACGGGAATTGTTCGTCGGAGAAATTAGAAAACGATTCTCACTCACAAATCTTATTCAAGATTTGTCAACATATTTTTCTTTTGTACTGTAGATTTTCTTTTTGAAAAGAAAATCCCAAAGTTTAAAAAAAGTATTATCCTCGATTATTCATGAATAAAGAAATAACAAAACAAAAACTAGAAAAATATTTTAATTTAACTTCAACCGCACTAAAAGAAGTTAAACAAAACATAATTTCAGGAAAAGAAAATTACGCAAAAGAAATAATTGAAATGGTAGAAAATTATTTATCAGACGCCAAGCATTTTGAATCCAAAGACGATTTTGTAAATGCTTTTGCTGCCATAAATTATGCACACGGTTGGTTAGATTCTGGAGTACGCTTAGATATTTTTAATGTAAAAGACAATCGTTTATTTACAGTCAAATGAAATTAATTCTAAAATAATTAGTCAAACCAATTATTTTATAAACTAGAAATAAACATCATCATGATGCTCAAAATTCTTAAAGGAAATAAGCTTTTGTTTTTTATCATAATCAAAAATTAAAACAAAATGACCAACATGAATTCTTTTTGATTCTCTCATTCCATACCTTAAATTTTTATAAACTTCTACATTATAACAATTAATTATCTCTTCAATCTTTTTAAGAACTTGTCCATAAAGAGATTTATCTTTCTTAGATAATTTTTTAAGAATCTTTTTAAGAGTGGGCTTTATTTCAAAAGAATACATTTTAGTTAGAAATAATGTCCTTTAATTCGCCAATATCCCTAAATTTAACCCCTTTTTCATTATCAATTTTATTCATTCTCTCAATAAACTCCGGCCTCAATTGAGTCTCTAAAAAAGCATCAGCATAAACATTCAATACTAATGAAACAGCATCACTCTTATTTTTTAATCCTTGTTGAGCTTTAACTATATTAATAATCTTATCTTCCCTCGTTCCAACATCAATTATACTCTGAACCATTTTATTATAAAACATAATGATCCCTAATATTTATAAATCTTCTGTTTTCCAAACATTTTATAAATAATCCTTTCCTCAACTAATAATGAAAAAAAAAGTGATAGTTCTAAGTCTTGGCGGAAGCCTAATCATTCCAGACCAAATTGATATTCCTTTCTTAAAACAATTCAAACAAATAATTTTAAAAAACACAACTAAATACAAATTTATAATCGTATGCGGCGGAGGAAGTTTAGCTAGAAAATATATCTCTGCGTTAACTAACATAAAACTTCAAAGTTTAGCCGGAATCGCAGCGACAAGATCAAACGCAAGATTCATGAATTATTTTTTTAATCTTGACCCAAAACAAGGAATCCCACACACAACAAAAGCAGTTAAAGAATACATAAAAAAACAAAAGATAGTTTTCTGCGGAGCCCTCGAATATAAACCAAATCAAACCTCAGATTCAACCTCTGCCCAATTAGCAAAAGAATTCAAAACAGAATTTATTAATTTAACAAACATTAAAGGACTTTACACAGACAATCCCAAAACAAACAAAAACTCCAAGTTTATTCCAAAAATAACTTGGAAAGAATTTGATAAAATGGCTAACAAAACAAAATTCAAACCCGGACAACATTTTGTCCTTGACCAAACCGCTTCAAAAATAATCTTAAAAAATAAAATCCCAACTTATATCTTAGGACAAAACATGCAACAATTAGATAATTTACTAAATCAAAAGAAATTTATAGGTTCTGAGATAAAAGGATAAATTTAATCAGAAGATTTAAGAAACTCTCTTAACTCAGAAAAATATTGCAGTTTAAAATTCTATTTTTAATCTCTCAATTTATCTAACATCTTCTCTCTTTCTTCAACTTGTTCTTCAAATTGCTTTATTTCTTTTTTCCAATAATCATGAGTTGTATCTTTTCTTCCAAATTCATTAATAAGTTTTTCCTTATGTTTTTCTATCTGTTTTTTTAATCCTTGAATTTGCTTTTCTAATCTTTTTTCTCTTTTAACCATTTTTCTTGCTCATTAATTTTATTTTTAATATAATCTAATAAAGAATCTACGTGTTTAATCAAAATTGTATCTTTAACTTTTTTATTTAATTTAATTAATTTATATTTATTGTAAATTTCAACTGAACCTGTTAGTTTTTTTATTAATAAAACTAGTTTTTTATTTGATTGTTTTTTATTTTTAATTAGACAATCCACAATGTAACTTTCTCTTAATCTAAGTATTAAAGAATAAGCAATTGAACTAGAAATTTGTTCTGAAATTCCTTTATTCAAATCTAAAGTTTGTTCCATTATTTTAATTGCAGATTTTGTGGTTTCTAAATGCCATTTAAGATTTTTGAATGTTAAAGGAATTTTTTTGTATGGGTCTATTAATGAAGAATTTAAGATGGGTTTTGACTCTTTTAACATTGGGAGAAGAGGAAGGATATTTGTATTTAAAGATTCTTTTAAATTTTCTTCTGAAATTAAAATTATTTCTGAATTAGATTTTTGTAACTTAGAATTAAGATCTTTGGTTATCACTAAAACATCATAATCACTTTCTTTTGTTTGCTCTCCTCTGGCATAACTTCCCACAAGATAGATTCCTTTTACTTTTTCTAAAGGTATTTTTTCCTGCTGTAAGATTTCTAAAATATTTGGAGTTTTAACTATAATTTCTATTTTTGCTTCATGATGTAACCATTTTTTTGGGAGAATTACTCCTGCTGAATTTCCTACTTTAACTATTGGTTTTATTAATTTTTGCATGTTATAACATGTTATAACTCACTTATAAATGTTTTTGTTTAAAAATAAAAGTTAGTTTTTGCCAAGGATAACAAAATAAAATCCCGACTTACATCCTCGGACAAAACATGAAACAATTAGATAATTTACTAAATCAAAAGAAATTTATAGGCACAGAAATTCAGGGATAAATTTAAATTAAAATCTTTCTTTCCACTCTTTCAAATCAACCCCGTAAAGAACACATAATTTTCCTTGAGTATTAAGTTCTTCTCTAACAGGTTTAGCAAGTTTAGAATACAATTCAGTTGTGTATTCATTATCTTTATATGCTTTAAACCGAACTTCTTTTACTCCATCAATTTCCATTTCCTTTGTAACTCTCTTTAATAATTCTTTAGAAATTGAGGGTTTCCCCCTATACTCTGGGTGCAAAATAGTCAAATATATGTATCCGACAGAAGAATCACAATAATCTGTTGATGGCTCCCCCAAACAATATCCTAATAACCCAACTGGTTTAGTTTTATATTCTGCAATTAAGATTTTTCCTTTTTTTAAAAATAAATCGACAACTCCCCCTAATCCTCCTGGAAAAGTTGAAACTGGAGGAGAAATTTCTCTATCCATCTCTGTTAAAAACCCTATTACTTCATTTCTATCTTGTCCTGAACAAACTCGCCAAACCATAATTAAAAAAGCAATTTACTCCCTTTTAAATATTCCCAAATTAATCTATCCCTAGGATAACCCAATTAAAAATCAAAAATTTATAAACTCGCTTTCCTTTTACAAAACATGATAATCTCAGAAACAACTTTTGAAAAAACAAGAAAGAAGGTACAAGACTCTCCAAAAAACGAAACAATAATTTTCACCTCAAAAGACGATGATTTAAACAGAAAAGTTCTAGAAAAACTTCCAATAAATATTCTTTTACTTAATCAAAAAAACAGAAAAGATTTTGCCAAACAAAGAAACTCAGGACTAAATCAAGTTCTGGCAAAAATAGCTAAAAAAAATAAGATTCAAATTGGAATAAATTTTGATGAGTTAAAAGAAAAAAATCCAAAAATTAAATCCCAAATAATTGCTAGAGTAAAACAAAACATAAAACTCTGCAATAAAAATAAAATTCAAATGAAATTCATATCAAAAGGAAAAATAAAAAAAAGTCACGACATAAAATCACTCGGACTAATATTGAGCATGCCAACATGGATGACAAAAGAATTATAAATTAGATTATTTAAAGATTAACATGGACAACAAAAAATTAATAGAATCATTATCCCCCAACGAAAGAAAGATAATCCCTCATCTAAATGAATCTATAAGTGAAATATGTAAAAAATCAATCCTAGATAAAATTTCTGTGATAAGATCCTTAGAATATCTCCAAAATAAAAAAATAATTGAATTATCTTCACATACAAAAAAAATAATTGAAATCGGAGTCAATGGAGCACTTTACAAAAAAAAGGGCCTCCCAGAAAGAAGATTATTAAATTTATTAAGTGAAAAAAGAATTGTTGCAATTCAAGACGCTCCAAAAGAAAGTTCACTTTCCCCAGATGAATTCAAAGCATCATTAGGCGCGCTAAAGAAAAAAGCATTAGTTGAATTAAAGAATGGAAAAATTTTCCTAAATGCATCCCCAACAGAAATTGCAAAAAAATCCCTTGAAGAATTATTCATAGAATCTCTCCCACTTGAATTCCAAGACCTAACTCCTGAACAGCAATTTGCACTAAAAGGCTTACAACAAAGAAAAGAAATTGTTCAAATAGAAGAAAAAAAGAAAATAGAAATAAAAATAACTGAATTGGGCAAAACTTTAATGAACGCCAATTTAAAAAATCAAGATTATATTGAGTCAATAACCCCCAAACTTCTTCAATCTGAAAAAAACTGGAAAGGAAAACAATTCAGAAGATATGATCTTACATCCCCAGTTCCAGCAATTTCCGGAGGAAAAAGACATTTTGTAAATCAAGCAATTGACTACGGAAGAAAAATATGGACTGAAATGGGATTCAAAGAAATGACTGGAAACATGATAGTAAGTTCGTTCTGGAACTTCGACGCTTTATTTACTGCCCAAGACCATCCCGTAAGAGAAATGCACGACACATTCTTTTTATCAAATCTAAAAAAGGGAAAACTTCCTGACAAAAAAATTGTAACAGCAATTAAAAAAGCACACGAAACTGGAACTACTGGAAGCAAAGGCTGGAGATACAAATGGGACGAAAATGAATCCAAAAAAATGTTAATTAGAACCCACACAACCTGTCTATCTGCTCAAACACTTTCAAAACTAAAAGAAGAAGATTTGCCTGCAAAATTTTTCGCAATAGGCTGGAATTTTAGAAACGAAACATTAGATTGGTCACACGGTTTTGAATTACTTCAAACAGAAGGAATCGTTGTTGATCCAAATGCAAACTTCCAACATTTACTAGGTTACTTAAAACAATTCGCACAAAAAATGGGTTTTGAAAAAGTTAGATTCCGTCCAGCATATTTTCCTTATACAGAACCTTCAATTGAGGGAGACGTCTGGAATGAAGAAAAACAAGAATGGGTAGAATACCTTGCCGCAGGAATGTTCCGTCCAGAAGTCAGCGAGGCACTAATGGGAAAACCAGTTCCAATTCTCGCATGGGGCCCTGGTTTCGGAAGAATGTTAATGCAATATTTCAAAGTAAAAGATTTAAGAGAATTCAATGAAAACAATTTAACTAAATTAAGGAAAAAGAAATTTTGGATATAAAATGAAAAAATGCATCTTTTGTAAAATAGCAAAAAAAGAAATCCCTTCTGAAATTATCTGGGAAAGTAGCAAACATATTTCATTTTTAGATATTAATCCAAACACAGAAGGAATGAGTTTAGTCATAACTAAACAACACTATGATGGCGACTCAATAGATATGCCCGAAAAAGAATATACAGAATTAATGATTACTGCAAAAAAAGTTGCTAAACTATTAAAGAAAAAACTCAAAGTCAAAAGAGTTGCAATAGTAATGGAAGGATTAGGAATAAATCATGTTCATATTAAACTTTATCCAATCTATGGATTAAAAAATAAATTTGAAGAAACATGGGCAAAAAAGAAAATTTATTTTAAAACATATGAAGGATATATTTCAACACAATTAGGTCCAAAAAAATCAGTAGAAGAATTAAAAAAGATAGCGGATCAAATAAGAAAATGAAAAAAATCAAAAAATTAAATGTATTCCACGCAACTTCCGTAGGAGGCAATTTAAGAAGTTGCCCAACCGCGTCGAGAGGGAAGGTTAAGCGAAGGAAACCGCAGGTGTCCTCGCATGGCTAATATAAAATTCTCACGAAAAACTTTTGAAAAAGAAATAGGAAAGTTAGATGAAGCCATGCAAAATAAAATAGCCTTATTCGGAACAACATTAGAAAGTTTTACTGACGACGAAATTGAATTAGAAATTTTCCCAGACAGACCAGATCTCCTTTCTTACCAAGGATTCAAAAGAACTTTCCTTGCATTCTTAGGAAAACAAACCGGAATAAAAAAATACAAAATAATTCCTCCTGAAAAAAACTATGCGGTAACAATAGATAAATCAGTAAAAAATATCAGACCACATACTGCTTGCGCAATTGTTAAAAATTTAAAATTCACTGACGAAAAAATAAAAGAAATAATCGACGTTCAAGAAAAATTACATTCAACGTTAGGAAGAAAAAGAAAAAAATTAGCAATAGGAATTTATCCCTTAGAAAAAATAAAGTTACCAATAACTTACAAAGCACTTGAACCAGATCAAATAAAATTCCAACCACTTGAGGCATCAAAAGAAATGACTGGTTTACAAATTTTACAACGACATCCTGCTGGCAGAGATTATGCACATCTTTTAGCAGGAAAATCCAAATTCCCAATATTCATAGATGCAAATAAAAATATTCTCAGCATGCCACCGATAATCAATTCACATTTGACCGGAAAAATAACAGAACAAACAAAAGAAGTTTTTGTCGAATGTTCCGGCTTTGATTTTGAAATTTGTAAAAAATGTTTAAATATAATAATCACAACTCTTGCAGATCAAGGAGGAAAGATTTACCAAATGGAATTAAAAGGACTAAAAGAAATAACTCCAAATTTAACTCCAGAAAAAAATAAAATTTCTCTTGCAAATACAAATAAAATGTTGGGCTTAAACTTAACTGAAAAAGAACTAAAAAATAATCTAGAAAAAATGGGACATTCATATAGTAAAGGTGAAGCCATATCGCCAGCTTGGAGAACTGATTTACTTCATGAAGTAGATTTAATTGAAGATATTGCAATAGCTTATGGATACGACAATTTTAAACCAATAATTCCAAAGATATCTACAATCGGAGAAGAAAATAGAAAAGAAACAATCAAAAGAAAAATATCAAACATACTCTCAAGCATTGGATTTTTAGAAACGTTAAGTTTACATTTAACCAAACCAAAAGATCAATTTTCAAAAATGGGAATCCAAGACAAAGAACAAAAAGGATTCATTGAAGTAGAAAAATCCAAAACAGATTACACAATATTAAGAAAAGATTTAACGCATTGCACTTTAAAAATTCTCTCAGAAAATATTGATTCAGAATACCCCCAAAAAATATTCGAAACAGGAAGAACTTTTCAATTAAAAAATAACCAAGATATAATAGAAAAAGAAAATTTATCATGTGCCATTGCATCTGGAAACTTCACAGAAATTAAACAGACTTTAGAATATCTAAAAAGAATGTTAGAATTAAATCTTCAAGTAAAAGAAGCTGAAAATCCTCCAAAACATTTTATCGAAGGGCGTACAGGAGAGTTTTATCTAGAAGATAAAAAGATAGGAATATTAGGTGAAATTCATCCAAGAACATTAAAACACTGGAAAATAAAAATGCCTGTGGCATTATTTGAAATTGATTTAGAACCAATATTCAATCAATTTCAATAGTATCTGTCGTCAGTAAGAGGCAATTAAAATAAATTGCCAATTAAAAAACACTTTCTAAAGGAACAACTTTATTTTGAGAAGCATATTGATTTAATTCTCGACGAATTTCAAAATTTAAACGAGAATCATTTCCAAATAAATTCTTAGTTGACCCACAACCAGTACAAGAAAAACTATACGAAGAACGTATTTTTTGAAATCCGGGAACAATTCCTTCAAATTGTAAATCGTTCCTCTTCGCACAACAAGAACATGGAGCAACTAAATAAAGTTTTACTTTGCCTCCAATTTCTTTCCTTAATAATTTTCCATGAGAGCCATTACTCACTAAAGAAGAAGAACTTCCGGATTTAGATTGTTCTGTTAAACTTTTCATAAAAAAGCAAGAAAATCTAAACTTATAAAGTTGTTGATAAAAGAAAGGAGAAGGCTGGAAATTGTTCATCGGAGAAATTAGAAAACAATTCTCACTCACAAATCTCGCCAGAGATTTGTCAATATATTTTTTTCTACCACTGTAGCTTTTCTTTTTCTAAAAGAAAAACCCATTTTGCACTGTAGATTTGCTCGAAGAGTACACCTTGCGTGCTCTTTTTGAAAAGAAAAGGGGGAGGGTCGGGAATTGTTCGTCGGAGAAATTAGAAAACAATTCTCATTAACAAATCTCGCCAGAGATTTGTCAACATATTTTTCTTTTGCACTGTAGATTTTCTTTTTGAAAAGAAAATCCCATTAACCAAAATAATTCTTTCCATTACTTTCAACTTTATTATTCCAATTCTTTTTTATCACTCCAATAATTTGCAACAAATCTTTCTTCATACCTTGCCAAATTGCAAATGAATCTTTAACAAACTCTGCTTCTCTTTCTTCAGAAAACTGAATATCTAATTCAATAAGTTCAACTTCCTTTTTAGCTAATTTTTTATATATCTCAGAAAGTATTTCTTTTTCCGCACTTCCCAATGTCTTTATAATTGTAAAAACAAGAACCTGCGCATTAACTGGATTAAGAATCGTCTCGATAAATCTTAAATAATTTGAAAACTTATCTGCCATAAATTTCCTTATTTCTCTAATTAAATATTCTGTCTCAACATCTGCTAATTTTTCTATATTAAAATCTTCATTAAGTTTATCAAAATCTGGTAAAGAATATTTTTTCTGAATTTCCAAATAAACTTTTTTCAATTCGTCCAAACAATCCTCTTCTACACTTGATTCATTTTCCTTTTCCATACAAACTTTCAAGAACAAGCTTATATAAAGCTAATTGATTAAAAAAATTTTAAAATTTAATCAACGTTTCATCAATTTCATAAAAAGAAGAACTAAAAAAGACAAGAAAAAAGCTAAGCTAAGAAATGAAAATAATAATGCTAATAAGAAAAATAAATTCAGAAAAAACAAACTTTGAGATGCAGAAAATAAAACAATTGAAATAATTGCTAAAACTAAAAAGAAAAGCAAGCTACTCAAAACAAGATTAATTTTTCTTTTAGTGGCACGCATTGGTTTAATCAAAGGTTCAGATTTAACAGCTCTTTTAACAACTCTTTTCTTAAAGACTTTTTTTACAGCTTTTTTACGAGATTTAATTACCTTCTTTTTAGTAACTTTTTTTGCCCCAGAACTCCGAGACTTGGGGTACCTACTTGGTTTAGCCATTTTATACTATTTATTGGAAGATGCACTATTTAAATCTTGCTCTGGCATCCAATCCATCTTCACCACTTGCCCAGTCACAATCTGAACATTGCTATAAATTTTTTCTAGCCACCCTAAATATAACTCTCCAAACAAACCAATATTTTCATCTTTAATCAAAGACAAATTAGAATTACTAATAATTAATAATGCAGAAATAGCAAAAAACATCAACAGCAAAATCCAAAATTTCATCCAGTTAAGTTCCCTTTCCAATCCATTTTTACTGCATTAACAGTGAGAGATTTAAAATTGCCTGCAATAGAAAACAGCCAACTAAAATATGTTTTTGACATATCAATTAATCCTGAAACAGATTTATAATCTATTTCCTTACCATTAAATACATAAAACCCAGTAAAATAAACTGAAAGCATAAAACCAATAACAAAAATGGCCAAAAATTTATGTTTTAATCTTTGAAATTCTAACATCAACCAAACTACAATTACCAAAATCGCAACAACAAATAAAATTACACCTATCATTTTAATAAATTAACAAAGCCTAAAGAGTATAAAAATGTTTTGGGAAAGTAAAAAAGAAATTTTTAAAAACTGAATTATTCTCTTATTCTTATAGCCCCTTAGTACAGTGGTCAAGTATATCGGACTCTGAATCCGGTGACCCAGGTTCGAATCCTGGAGGGGCTATTTGATTCGAACCAAGGTTCGATACCTAAGATGGCACAAGAACCTGAGGACAGGATCCTGGAGGGGCTATTCCAGTCTTCGAACCTTCCAGGTCCGAGCATCGGAAAAAAGTTCCTCGCTGATTTCGGTCTTCACTTTGTTCAGCTGCGAAACCAATCCAAGAGGGGCTATTCTAAAAATTTAAATACTCTTTTTGTTGAAGATTATTATGCCCTCGTAGTACAGAGGCCAAGTATGCCGCCCTCTCAAATAAGTTGGTTTGTATAAATTATATTGATTGATTCAGATTGACCTAAAGAGAAGGGATCTTTTCTCGATGAGAGATTAAGGTCTAGCATCTCAATGCAACCTTTTCTTATGGAGTTCGGCGGTGACCCGAGTTCGAATCTCGGCGAGGGCGTTGAAATTCGAACAGAGAAGTTCGATACCCTTCGGAGGGGCACGAGAACCTGAGGACAGGATCTCGGCGAGTGCGTGTTGGAGCGTAGGTTATTGAATAATCTATTCATCCAAATTAATTTTAAAATAAACAATCACCTGATTTTTAGTTAGATTTATAAGCTAATAATTTTGTGATTTATTATGAAAAATACATCTGAAAAGGAATGGCAAAGGAAAATTTTTAGGGAAGAAGACATCTTAAGTAAAAAATATCCTACTTACCACACAAATACTCTCAGCCATCACAGGAGAATAGAAATGGTTTTTAAAGAAAAACTTCCAAAAATAGATAATGGTTTAATTTTAGATATGGGATGTTCAAGGGGATTCACCACACATGATTTATCTGTGTTCTACTCTACTTCAAAAGTCATTGGAATTGATATCAATAAAGAAGCAATTGATTATGCTATTTCTTCTGGAAAAAAAGGGATTTTCCTTGAAGGAGATGGATATAGACATAATTTTCAAGATGATTTTGATGCGATATTTTGCATGAATAATCTCTACTACAATCTTGAAAACAGGAAATATTCTTGGAAAGAATCTTTTAATCATTTAAAAAATAGTATAAAAGAAAAGGGATACCTGCTGATTTCAGGAGTTTCTGGAGATTATGAAGAAGATTTTATTATATTAAAAAAACAAAATGGGATCTTAACGCTCCATGACAGAAGTAATTATTTTAAAGAAAGTAGGTTAAAGACAATTTTGAAATTATCTAGAAATCAAATAACTATTCGATCATTTATTTCGAATCTCCGTCGCACTTCGGCGAGGGCGTAACCAGCATTGTTAAATGCTGTTAAACTCGTAGAGTTTTGGAGTAAATTCAGAAAGCTTTTTATAAGTTCGATGAGCAACTTTGATTTTAATTAAATCCTGAAAGTAAATTATAAAATTAAAAATCAGGGTTGGGAACTTTTTCGGCGAGGGCGTTTTCTAAAATACATTTATATAATCATTTTCCTATTTATTTATAAGGTGAAAAATGCAAATACTAATTTTCAATGTAGGAAGCTCTTCAATAAAATATAGTTTATTTCAAAATAAAAAATTAATCATTTCAAACAAATACGAAAAACTAAAAAGCAAATCAGATTACATAAAATCATTCAATAAAATAAAAGAATCAGTCAAAAAGAAAAAAGTTGATTTAATAATCCATCGAGTTGTCCACGGAGGAGAAATCAAAAAACCTTCCAGAATAAATTCAAAAATAAAAAATCAAATAAAAAAATTTTCCCAATTTGCTCCTCTCCACAATCCAAAACAACTATTAATTATAAACTTAGCCGAAAAAATAAACCCAAAACAATATGCAGTATTTGATACTCAATTCTTTTCCAAACTTCCCAAAGTTGCAAAAATTTATCCAATCCCAAAAAAAATTGCAAAAAAATATTCCCTACAAAAATACGGATTTCACGGGCTTTCACATAAATCAGTTTCAGAAAATTTAAAAGGAAAAACTATCACCTGCCATTTAGGGGCAGGAATAAGCATAACTGCTATAAAAAATAAAATTTCAATAGATACTACAATGGGACTAACCCCCAATGAAGGAATAATAATGGCAACTCGTTCAGGAAACATAGACTCTGGATTAGTAATCTTTTTAGAAAAAAAAGGATTTAACACAAATAAAATTTTAAATACTCAATCAGGACTAAAAGCAATTTCCGGCTTTTCAGACTTCAGAAAAATAATAAAAAATCTCCGCAAACCAAACAATAAACTAGCTTACGAAATACTGTGCTATCAAATAACTAAACAAATCGGAGCATACACTGCAGCACTCAACGGACTAAACAATTTAGTCTTCACAGGACCAATCGGAGAAAATGTTTCAAAATTAAGAAAAGACATTTGCAGTCACTTAGAATTTTTAAAAATCAAATTAGATAAGAATAAAAACTTACAAAACAAAGAAATAATATCATCCAGAACTTCAAAAGTAAAAGTTTATGTTCGTAAAACAAATGAGGAAAAAATAATATTAAATGAAGTATTAAAAATAATATGAAAATTTTAAAAACAAAAATTCCAATAGAAATTTCGGGAAGACACATTCATCTTTCAGAAACAGATATGAAAATTTTATTTGGAAAAGACCACAAACTAAATCCAATAAAAATGCTTTCTCAAAAAGGAGAATTTTCAACAATAGATAAAGTTAAAATAAAAAATAAAAACAACGAATTAAAATTACTTGTTTTAGGTCCATTAAGAAAAAAATCTCAAATAGAAATCTCTCTTACTGACGCATACAATCTCAAACTAAGCCCACTTCCTGAAATTAGAATATCCGGAAATCTTTTCGACACTTCCAAAATTATAGTTTATGGGCCTGAAGGAAAAATAAAATCTTCAATAATAATTGCTAAAAACCACTTACATCTTTCAAAAGAAGACGCAATAGAATTAAAATTAAAAGATAAACAAAAAATAAATATCCAAGTGGACAATAAGAGGAAAATAATTTTCCAAGATGTAATTGTAAGAATCAAAGAAGGAAATCTGGCATTACATTTAGATACTGACGAAGGAAACGCCGCAGGAATCGCAAAAAATGCATTTGGCAAAATTTTATATAGAAAAAAATAAACAATTCTTTATGAAAAATATTAATAAAATTATGAAAATCCTCTCTAAAAAATATCCTAATAGAGGAGTTACCACTCTAAATAGGATGAGCCAAGAAGACAAAACAAATCCTTTTAAAATTTTAATTTCTTGTTTACTTTCTCTAAGAGCCCGAGATGAAAATACAGAAAAAGTTTCAAAACAACTTTTCAAAGTAGCTGATACACCAAAACAAATATTAAAACTTTCAATCAAAAAATTAGAAAAATTAATTTTTTCTTCAGGACATTATCACAAAAAAGCCCAAACATTAAAACATGTTTCTCAAGAATTAATAAACAAATTCAATTCCCAAGTTCCAAAAACAAAAGAAGAACTTTTATCTATAAAAGGAATTGGACCAAAAACAGCGAATATAGTTTTAAATTTTGCATACAATCAGCCCGTGCTTCCAATAGATACACACTGCCACAGAATCCCAAATAGAATAGGATGGATTCAAACCAAAACTCCAGAAAAAACCGAAACCGCACTCGAACAAATCCTTCCAAAAAAATACTGGCAAAAATTTAATTCAATTTTTGTTCAATTCGGACGAGAAATCTGCCAACCGATTTCTCCTTGGTGCTCAAAATGTCCACTTAACAAATTCTGTAAAAAAATTGGAATTAAAAGAAGTAGATAAACCCCCAAATTTTCTTCCCAAAACCTTTTTAAACCAATTTCTCTAAGAATTCTTATGAAAAGATCAAGCCGTAGATGGAAAAAGAAAGGACAAATGCGTTGGAAGTGGCAACGTAAAAAACTTAGAAAAGAAAAGCGAAAGAGAAAAGTAAGAAGAGCGAGATCTAGATAATTCTAAATAGAGTTTAGAGAATAGATTTATTTTTAAAAGGAGAATAATTATTTTATTAATATGAGTAAAAGAAGAAAAATTCCCCTAAATCAAGAAATTGTAACAGAAATATTCCGAGAACTTAAATTAACTAGATGCCCAAGTTGTTCAGGAACATTACAACTAACAGACAATCATAAAAGTACATTAGGTTATAAAAATACAGGACTAGAAGATGGAGAACAATCAAGATATTGTCCAAAAGAAGATTATTGGTTAGAACTAGAAAGCCATCAATATAGGGGAAATACTCACGGGACAGAACTAACTTTGGAAGTATCTACTAACTCCAAAAATTCAAGCTTATTAGCTAGATTATACCGAAATAGAAAAAATGAATTTGTGAGAGTTGATGCTTATTAAAAAATAAGTTAAAGATTTAATATGGCATATTATCCAACAGGGAAAAAATGTGAAAATGATGTTCAAAGACTAGTAAAAAGAACCCTTAATTTTTTAGAAGATTTAGAAAGAGGAAAAATTCAATTAGATAGTGTTGAGAAGGATCAAATAGTTGAACTCTTAGAAGAATTTGTAAACTATCCAGAAATAGAAAATCTTACTGCTCCAGAAAGTGATTATTCCGAATTATATCTACCATAATGCAGAGAAGAAAACATTAACAATTCCTTCTTACTAACCCCCCCAATTCTATCTATTAACCATAACAATATTTATAAGCCAAATCATCTAAATTAAAATATGACATCTGAAATCTGGACTGAAAAATATAGACCCTCAAAATTCTCCGAAGTCGTTGGTCAAACAGACATAATCAAAAGATTAGAAGCCCTGACTAATTCGCTAAATATCCCACATCTACTCTTTGCAGGCCCAGCAGGAACAGGCAAATCAACACTAGCATTAATTATCGTAAAGCAACTTTTCGGCAAAGACTGGAAAGACAATTACTTAGAACTAAACGCTTCTGATGAACGAGGAATCCAAATAGTTAGAGAAAAAGTTAAAAATTTCGCGCGAACAAAATCCATTGGCGGTGTCCCATTCAAAGTCATATTTCTCGACGAGGCAGACGCATTAACCCCCGAAGCTCAACAAGCCCTGAGAAGAACAATGGAAAATTACTCAGCGACCTGTAGATTTATATTATCATGTAATTACTCAAGCAAAATAATCGATCCAATACAGTCACGATGCGCTCTTTTCAGATTCAAATTACTAGAAAAAAAAGACATTGAAGAATATTTAAAACATATAGCTGAAAACGAAAGATTAACAATTAATCCAGACGCATATGAAATTATCTATGAAGGTTCAGAAGGCGACTGCCGTCGGGCAACAAACATTATTCAATCAACTGCTTCAATATCCCCAAACATAACTTCTCAACTAGTTGAAACAATTATCTCTAATGCAAAACCAAAAGATATCAAAGTAGTTTTAGATTACGCTTTATCAGGAGATTTCTTAAAGGCAAGAGAAAAACTTTTAGACGTAATGTTAAAAGAATCAATCTCAGGTCAAGATGTAATCAAGGGAATTCAAAAAGAAATTTGGAACCTCCCAGTTGAACCAGAAATAAAAGTTAAACTAACTGAAAAAACAGGAGAGGCTGAATTTAGAATCGTCGAGGGTTCTGACCCATTTATTCAACTCCAAGCTCTATTAGCAAGTTTTGTCCTTGCAGGACTTGGAAAAGAATGATAACTGCAAGGATTCTCGTGCCCTTTAGGGTATCTTAGCAGGATTAGGAAAGGAATAAAAATACATTCATTAATAAAAATAATTATAATTTAATCATAACAAAACATCTTTTATGTTTTGCAATTTGGGTTCGCGGAATTCCACAATAAGGGTGGGCTGATTGAATTATAATTATGACAAACTAAAATGTTTTTAAAACCACAAACAATAGAAAATCTTGAAAGCAAACTTCAAGAAATATCTGAAAGATATCCAGCGGGAGCAAGAAATTTAATAGAACTGGCACAAGAGATAGGAGCGAGTAAATCCAATGAAGAAGAAAACAAATGTTTTAAAGGACATTTTAATTATCTAACCCAACAAGAAATCCAAGAACACATTTCAACTTTAAGGACATTAAAAGATAAATCAAAAAGAATTCCATTAACCAAACTAAGATATTCTCCCATGAAACGAGGAACATTAATGAGAATAGAAGGATTTGTAAGAAGAGTTGAAGAAATAGAATCTATTTCAGGAAAAGGAGCATATTCTATATCAGCCATGACACCTGAAGAGGAAAGAGAAGAAACAGAAGCATTTCATAAAAAATATGGCCATTAAAAAATAAAATGAAAATAAATCTACCCAAAAGAATAAAAACGACAAAATTAAAATATCAAATTCATGGTATTAATTTTAAAACTCAAGAACATTCATTATCATTATCTAAAAGATTTATCCAAGGCAGTTATCTAAAATCTCCCTTAGAAAGAGGAGATTATGCGACGGATATTCCCGAAGGAAGAGTCTATCAAGTTTTAAGTAAAGGAGAAAAAAGAGGGCGCAAAAACAGAGAATGTCTTTGGGTACTTCCAACAAACTATCAAATAGAATTCAATCCAATCTTAAAAGAACATAGAGAAGAAATAGAAAGAAGAGGATTAGAAAATCCAAGGGATCCAAAAGGATCTGCATTAATATTAAAAAAAATAAAATGAAAATTTTAATAATAGGAAAAGATTACCCAGCAAGATATACTGCACTTGTAGAAGCAGTCAAATCCGCAAGTAAACAATCACCCCCTGAAATAGATCAATCACCAGAATCTTATGTACAATATCTAAAAGATATAAGAGAACTAAAAGAAGAGCATCCACATTTGATAGTTTTTGATATATACTCTTGGAGAACCAGCCTCAAATTAACTGGAGAACAAATAAGAGCACGAGTAGAAAAAGAAAAAGCTGAACTACTCCTAGCACAGCTACCCGAGGCTGAAGAGTTCTGCGAAAATCCGAGAAGATTATCCCACAAAGAATTAAAAAGATTAGAAAGAGAATATTTACCTTATTTAAATCATGCCAGAGGCAACTAAAATGCTATTTTTCAAACTACAAACAATAAAAAATCTTGAAAACAAACTTCAAGAAATATCAGAAAGATATCCCATAGTATTTACAAGTGTCTATGATTCAAAAGGAAGAAAAAAATATCAAAGAAATTCCCAAACACAAGAAGATATTACAAGACACTTAAACACTTTAAATCAACTTCAAACAACTTCCACAAAAATCCTCTTTACTAGCACCACGTACTCTCCTCAAAAACCTTACAAAATTCCCCAAATAAAAAAATTCATTTCAAGAATAGAAAAAATAGAAACAGAATATGGAAAGGGAACTTACTTTGGAACAGCCCTAACTTCCAAAGAAAAAGCACACTTTGCTAAAATTGCGAGAAGCGATCACTCTCTTTGTAGAAAATAACTTTGAATCACACAATTATTTATAAATTCAAATCCATTATCAACATTATTAAAATGGAGGACTTAAAATAAAATGCCATGGACAGAAATACACCGTCCAAAAAAATTTGAAGAAATTAGAGGGCAAGAAGAAGCAGTTGTAACAATTGAAAATTTTATCACTAATTTTCCTAAAACAAAAAAGAAAGCAATAATTTTGCACGGCCCACCTGGAACCGGAAAAACAACTTTAGCATTAGTTGCAGCAATTGAAACAGACTCAGAAATTTTTGAATTAAATGCATCTGACTTCAGAAATAAAACTAAATTACAAGAAGTTCTTAAACCTGCAATCGAACAACAATCTCTAATAAAAAAAGGAAAAATAATTTTAGTAGACGAAGCAGATGGAATCTCTGGAACAGACAGGGGAGGTGTCCCCGAATTAATCAGACTAATTGCAGATACAAAATTTCCAATAATTATAACTGCAAATGATATCTGGAATTCAAAATTCAGTGCACTAAGAAAAAAATGCGACCTAATTCAAATTAAGGAACCACACTACAAAATTATCAAGGACGTTTTGATTAATGTACTAAAAAAAGAAAAACAATTCATTGACTCAGATGTTCTAACTAAAATATCCATTAATGCAAAAGGGGACATAAGAGCAGCAATAAACGATTTACAAACAGCAGCAAGCCTCCCAGACCCGTCACAAATTGAACTTGCAGAAAGAAACAAGGAAGTAGATATTTTCCACGCATTACAAAGAGTTTTCAAAGAACAACCAACAAACGAAATCCTTAGAGTATTTGATTCAGTAAAACTTTCAATGGATAATATAATTCTGTGGGTAGAAGAAAACATTCCAAAAGAATACAACGGTCTTGAATTAGCAAAAGCTTACAAAGCACTTGCCCACGTAGATTTATTCAAAGGCAGAATTTACAAACAACAATATTGGAGATTTATGGTTTACGAAAATATTTTTTTGAGTTTTGGAATATCAGCTGCAAAAAATTCAAACTTTTCAAAACAAAATTTTACAAAATATAACAAACCATCTAGAATCCTAAAAATTTGGTTAAATAATCAAAGAACAGCAAAGAAAAAATCCATCGCACAAAAATATGCAAAACTAGTTCATGTCGGTCAAAAAAGAGCACAAAAAGAATTCCCAATAATAAAACAAATTATTAAATCGGATGAAAAAATACAAAGCGAACTCAAACTCAACGAAGACGAAATTGCATATTTAGAAACTCATTAAAAATTAATATGATTCTTTTTATTCCATCGATGAACAGCTTTAGCAACCTTATGCAAAGGCAACTCATTTAATTCTCCTCTTAACCATTTATTTTTAATATCCTCAACCTCACTCAAAGTAACATATCCATCCTGATTTTCATCTTCATCCGCGTCGTCTTTTTCCTCTTTTTCTAATTTATAATGCTCTTCCTCAGGAGGTTCAATATCTGAAGAAATAACTTTCACCAAAAAAGCAACACTATTTGTATTACGAAGAAAATCCATAACACGGAAATTAAGACTATACTCTCCAACAATTAATTCTGAAATATTTATTAGCAACCCGTTTCTATTAATTAAAAAAAGTCCCCTTGGAGAAAGCGAATAAGAACTGACTCCAACGCCATCATCAGAAAAATTAATAGGATATTCCAAACTTTCATTATCAAAAATTGTAATATTTTCTAATCCAACTAAATAAGGACCAGTAGTGTCAAAAATAAATTCCACAACAGAACTAACTTCATTTCCAGAACTATCATTGCAATAAACAGTCCAAACATTAATCCCCTCGACAGCAACAAGATTCGTAAAATTGCCCACCTTTCTAATAGGAGTTACATTAAATAATCCCCCGTCCAAAGAATACCAACATCTATCAACAGCAACGTCATCAAACACAGAATACTTCAACGCTAAAGGAGACCGAACATAACTAGAACCATTTTCAGGAAAAAGAATTGTAACTTCTGGGGGCATATCTTCTAAACCCGCAGAAAAATCCACATTAACAAATCCACTTATCAAAAAAATAAACAAAAAAACAATCACAACTTTTTTCATATTCTACTGAATAAAAAGTGTATTATAAATATTTCTACATTAAAGCTTAAAAAACTAGCTAATTTTAAGAAGCACCATAAATTAATTTGGTTACTTCATCAAGCAAAGGATATAAATGGGAATCAATTTTAGCCACAATCTCTAAATAATCTTCTTCTAAAATATTTCTTAACGCATCAACAAGTTCATCAAGTCTCTTAACAGCTTTTTGATTTTTAGGCGTAATTACTTTTTCATATGTTTCAGCAGGATAACGTTCCCCATACTTTTTTAATGTACTTCGAATTGCTGGAAGATTAGATTCAAAATTTTTTAAACGACGTCTATACGCCATACAATTTATAGATAAAAGCACAAAAGCATTCACGTAATCATTACTTATTCCTGTTTGATTATTCAATTGGAGCATTTTTTCCATATCTCAAAAATGGATTATCCATTTAAAAAGTTTTACTTAAAAAATATTCCACCCCTCATTAAATTCTAGTTAATTTAATTCTTTTAGGAAAATTTACTAAAACCTCATTAGATCCAATTTTTTTCATGGTAATTATCGCACCATAATCTGTATCTCTTAAACTTTCTCTAAGGTTCCTTGCAAAAGACACAGCAAGATCTGAATAAATCCCATAAGGAAGGGTCAATACATTAAAAAAATCTGTTTCAGAAGTTTCTGCTCTCTGTCCAAGAAAACCCCCCGAAAAAAAAGTCTCAACTCTAACTACATTCTCACCTCGAGGCGTATCCCTTAAAACAAAATAACCAGAACACATACCCTCCTTTCCGTAAAAAACTTCTCTTTCTTCATCCATCAATACTTAACTAATCCCCCATTTATAAGAATTTATATAATAACATCAAATTAATTTTAACAATTACCTGCAGCTGCTGCTGCACTTGAATCTAAAACTTCTGAACACTCTGAAGGCGCGTCATTAAATGCTTCACAAACTGCTGCCTTAATTGATTCAGCATTTCTTGCTACACTTACTTTAACTCCATTAACTAAAATTGTTGGTGAGCCTTGAACTCCATTCTGCCTCGAATAGGAAACTGCTTCTTCAAACAAATCATCTCCTTCTGAATCCACACATTTTATCACTTCATCAGAATCAATTCCCAAAGAATCCATTAACTTAATTGATTCACTTTTGTCACATTCAGCGTCCCGAGTTGAACCACAAGTATCATAAATATCTTCTACAAAACCTGCAGCGTAAGCCCAATATTTATCTGTATCTAATTTTTGAATACATGATTGAATTTTATTTTGTTGCGCTTCATATTCCCCATGTCCATCGTAATAAGGAACAATTACAAATTCGGCAGCATCTCCCAAAAGAGAAACAACTTCAGCCATAGGACCTTGAGCTTGAACACCATACGGGCAATAACTCCAAACAAATAATTCAACTTTTGGTTTATCTAATTTAGGCACTTCTTGAGCATCAGTTCCAATATCAGAAGTAGCTTCAACAACCAACGAATTCATCGAACCTGCCAATGCCCCATCTTGCGTCATGTAAATTGGAACAATAGCTCCTTGATATTCAAAATTAACTTTATACAATCCATTCTCTTCCTCAACTGATTCTAATACTAATCCTTGAGCCCCAGTTGATTCATAATAAGCTAAAAGTTTTGCTCCAGCAACGTCTGAATCAATAACGTCGCCAGTCATCCCTCCCTGAAAATTACCAATTAATAAAATTAATGTGACAACTCCCAAAATCATAGTTGCAAACATCCAAGGATTTTCTCTCATTCGTTCAGTCAATGCTTTTTTAGTTTCACGAATATTATTTTCCTTTTTCTCGTCAGGTTTCTCCTCAGAATAATCCATACTTGAAACCACCTCATTTTTATGCTCAAACTCTTCCATATTTTAATTCAGTAAAAATTCATTTATAAATATTTTGGTAAAATTTGTTTCAAACTACAAAATATTAAAAACCCTGAAGACATAAAATAAAATATGAAAAAAGAAGGAATTTTTTAATGGCTTATGATATAATCCTTGGAAGAAATGCAAGTGATAAAAAAACATTTGGAAAAGAAGGTTTAATTTATATCGGAAAAGGATTTGTAAAAATGGGGCAATACACTTCTCTTTCAAATAAAATTTTCATGGACGTCGCCAGATCGCACGTTGTCCTAGTGGCAGGAAAAAGAGGTTCAGGTAAAAGTTACACATTGGGTTCATTAGCAGAAGAACTTACAAACTTACCAAAAAAAGTTTCTCAAAACTTATCCTCTCTAATTTTTGACACAATGGGAATTTACTGGACAATGAAATATCAAAATAAAAAGGATAGGGAACTTTTAGAAGAATGGGATTTAAAAGCCAAAAACTTACCAATAAAAGTTTTTGTCCCAGCTGGACATTTTAATTCATATCTTGAAAAAGGCATTCCCATCGACGAAAAATTCGCACTAGACATTGCAGAAATGAATCCCGAAGATTGGATTCTAACTTTTAACTTAGACTTAACTCATCCAATCGCAGTTTTAATCGAAAGAACAATCACAAAATTAAAAGAAGAAGGAAATTATTTTTTAGAAGAAATAATTTCTGAAATTGAAAAAGATGAAAAATCTTCTCAAGAAACCAAAAATGCAACAATGGGATTATTCGAAGCAGCGAACACATGGGGGGTATTTGCAAAATCAGGGGACAAACCAACAGCGGTAACAGAATTAATAAATCGAGGTATGACTTCCATTTTAGATTTAAGCGTTTACAATTCTGTTGGAGCATTTAATGTGCGGGCATTAGTTATAAGTTTAATTTCAAGAAAAATTTTCAATCAGCGAATGGACGCAAGAAAAAAAGAAGAAATAAATGCAGTTTCACAAGGGTTGGATATTTTAACGACGCAAGAAAAAAAAGAATACCCCCTTGTTTGGATATTTATCGACGAGGGTCATGAATTTTTACCCAAAGAAGGAAAAACTTTGGCAACAGATGCATTGATTCAATTATTGAGAGAAGGACGACAACCCGGCATTTCAGTAGTTCTCGCAACACAACAACCCGGGAAAATCCACACCGACGTTATGACTCAGTCAGATATAGTTATTTCACACAGAGTTACTTCTCAACCCGACATAGAAGCCCTAAATCAAATTATGCAAAGCTATCTTTTAAATAGTATTCAACAGTATATGAATGATTTACCAACCCTGAAAGGTTCAGCCATAATTTTAGATGACAATTCAGAAAGAATTTATCCAATGAGAATTCGTCCGAGATTTACTTGGCACGGAGGGGAAGCACCAACCGCAGTCAAAATGAAGAAGCGGTTGTGATTCGCTGGAGTGTCTGGCATGGCGAGCAACTTTGATTTTTGGGGCTTTCAAATAAAAAAGGGGTAATGGGAAAAAAATCAGGGTTGGGAATTGGCGAGGCTCCCACCGCAGTCAAAATTAACGGCGACCAAGCTGCGCTCCGAGATATCATATCCCGACTAAACCCCAAAGTCAATTTCTTTTAACCCAAACATAAGTTAAAATCAATCCTAGAACGAAAAAAATAATTCCTAAAAAATTCGAAGCAGAATTTGACAAATCCATGATTGCATTTCCGGTCATATTAGGGGACAAAAATAGTAGCGAAAAGATAAATAAAAAAGCAAAATAAGAAGGACGATCTTTAGCTAATTCATTAAACGCTTTAGAAATTCCCTCGAAATCCAAAGGATCTCTTCTAGCCTTCATAGAAAGCAATTTATAAATTCGGGAGTTCTTCTCACGTTTCTCTCTTTTTTCTGAATCTCCTCCCTCACCTGAAGGGCCACGATATAAATCAGCAATCATCCTCTCAAGAAAACTTTTCTGCCCATATTCCTCACTTGTTTCTTGAGGATTCTTAATTCTCTCTGCAATTTGCTCAGGAGTATACTCTTTTTTAGTCATCATTAAAATAAGTAAATTAATTTTATAAACTTTTCTAAACCTCTCTCCTTCTTTCCCTTATCCCCATACCACCATAATTTTGTGAAGATTTTTGAAATTAGATCGAAGATTTTATTTTACAAAGTAAAACGTGTCTTCGAAGTGTAGTACACTACACGAGAAGATAAAATCTTCGATATAAAACAAAAAGATTACAAAATTATAAAATCAACCCGCACACGATACTTATACGGAGCAATATCTCCCGCCAATTTCTTATTCACAATTCTAATTTTCTTCCCAGCTTTTTTTGCCTCATCTTTAATCTTCTTAATAATCAAATCAAAATACTTTGTTCCTTCAAGAGCATCAATTTTACAAAAATCATAATAATAAATTCGCGTTCCGCGTTTTGACAACTTAAACGCCTGCTCCAAAAAACTATCTTTCAACTGCGGTCGCGGCATTACAATCACATCAAAGCGAGGCAACCCCTTGTTTTCCTCGCGCTCCTTCCTCGAAACACTGATACCCTCAAGGGCACGAGAGGGCGGCATCTTTTCTTTGCCTCCTACAGATACCGCATGGTTTTCCCTCCACCCCTTCAAAATTTTCTCAGTAACTTTTTTGATATCACCAGGCAACAATTCAACCCTCTCTTTCAATTTATTTAATTCAATATTTAACTTCGCGTATTTATTTGCTTCGCGATTTATCTCATTTGAATATACCTTAGCATTCCGCAATTTAGGGTACGCAGAACTACGCCCAATTTTTGAATTCTTCGCAATAACAATTGAAAACGGTGACACCCCTGCAAACATAACTAAAACATTTTCATCTTTCTTAACCAATCCTGCAATCTCTTTCCGCTCATTACTCAGCCTCGGAGAAAAATAAGTTGAATCAATATTAAATCTAAAAACACAATTATTTTCTTTATACAAAACTTCTTTATTTTTTTCCCCCGCTAACCATTTAGTTGAAATCTTCCTCAACCTCCCAGAAAATTTTCCCACTTTTTCCAAAACAGTCTTAACTGATTTGTTCTCTTTCAAAATTTTCTTAGCAAAATTAATTTTGCTTCCTTTAAATTCCCTCGGAAAATTAACCAACGCTATATTCCCCAAAACACTATAAGATCTCATTTTAATTTAACCTTTACCTGTTTTAAAAATTTGACTACTTTTTTTGCATATTCTTTATCAAATCGTTTTCCATAATACAAAATTCCATTCCTAAAATATCTCAAAGAATTAATAAATTCGATTTGTTGTTCATTAAATTCCAATTTTTTTAAAAAAGAAACTTCTGCTTCATGAGCTCCACTTCCAGAAGCGCTAAACCCCTTCAAAAACATTTTCGAACGTATTAAACTAAGAATAATATCGCAACAATTTTCAATAATATCATTAGCATTTGCGTCATCAATTCCTATTTTCTTAATAACACGATTCATTGAACTTAATTTTCTTTCAGCTTCAGAAACCAAATCTTTAGCTCTTGGCTCATTAACAGATTGTTTTTTAACCACCCCTCTTTTTAGAAAGTCATCAAAATCTTTCATAAACTAATCCTCCCGGATAAAATAATTCCATTAAAAATATTACTCATAAGATTTTTATTCACTTCATTAAAATCTTTATAAAAATTAACTCTAATTTCTCTTTCCAAAAAATCATCAAATCTAGATAAATTCAAATTTTTTTTAGAACTCCCAAAAACAGCAATATCAATATCTGAATCAACATTATCTTCACCATATGAATAACTACCAAATAAAATAATTACTGAACCAGGAAAATTTACCTCAAGAAAATCCACTAACCCAGATTTATAAATAAATCCCATATTTTCAACGCGTTTTAATTCAACAACTTTTTTTGAATCTTGATTTAATCCAATTAAATTTAAATTCATAGTTTTATTTTTATTCACAATAATTAATTTTTCTTTCTCTAATAAATCTAAAGATTTAGAAATAGCAGTAGCTGAAACCCCCAAATTTCTTGCAATTTCTCGCTGATTCAATGTTTCTCCAGTTTTTATACAAAATAATCTAAAAATCCGAGTTTGTAAAGAGGTAAACTTAAGTTCATACTTATTAACCATAATTTATACGTGTCATAAATAGTTTATAAACCTTTTTATTTAAACACTATAAGATCTCATAATATTCTTTGTTTACAAAACTTTATAAAACTAATTGACTTATTAATTACATGAAAAAGGTGATGGGATACACTCTCTCAATATTGGGTCTAATCGGCTTAAGCCTAACTTTTGATAAAGTTAAAGAAATTACTCAAATCAAATTTCTAGAATCCATTACAAATTTTCAAATGATGATAATCTCTGTGGTGGTAATTGTCATGGGGATTATATTGCTTCGAGGGAAAAAATACTCACAAAGCAAAGGCGACATCCCAATTTACCAAGGTAAAAAAGTAATTGGTTACAGAAGAGAGTAGGGAAAGAATTTTAAAGTAAAAAAGATTAAATTTTATATGGCAAAAAGTTTGGTGAGAAAATTAGTAACTTCTCCATTTACAATTACAAAGGGACTTGCTAAACTTTACGGAAGATTATGGAAAGGCATTGCATCTGGTGCAGTAAAAGCCGCAACGTTATACGATGAATATCAAACAATTTCTAAAGGTTCTGCAATCCATCAACAACTTGGTAACGCGGCAGAAAGCTTAAGCAAAGAATCCGGAAGAACTATCACCCGCCAAATGATACTCAACGAAATAGCTGCAAGAGAAACTTTATCTGCCTATGGATTAAATCAAAATATTGAAGAAGTTTTTGGAGGCATAGGTAATTTAGAAGATTATATTGAAGGAAAAGGAAATTATAATCCAAATAGATCTAGAAAATATGCAGAACAAGAAGAGAGAAATCAAGCTCAACAAACTGCTATAGCAAAGTACCTCGTCGCAAGAAAACAAAGACCCACCGCAGAGGATGAAGAACCAGTTACTGATTTAGAAGATGACGGAACAGGCACATATGGAACCGCCCAAATAATAATAACCCTCCTAAGTTTTCTTTTAATCTCAGTTTTTTTAGCAACACCAAATATAACTGGCAACGCAATTGGGGGAATAACAAAACCTATAACAAATTTAACCGCAATTATTTTTTTTGTTTTATTCATAACCCTTTTTATTAAAGTGAGAAACGCAAACAAACTTTACAAACTAATTGAAATTGCAAAAGCTAACGCAAAAAAAGCTAAAAAAGAAGAAATATGCCCAAGCAAACCGCAAAAAGGGGTACACTGAGCAGTGTTAAAAAAATAAATCTCAAAAAAATTAAAGCCCTTCTTTTTTTAACTTCTTACCATACTTTGGAACTTTTGGAATCTTAGGCGTTTTAATTTTCTTAGAAATTTCCAATGAATCTTCCCATGCTTTCTCAAATAATTCAGATTTGGATTTCTTTCCAGTTATTGGATCTCCATATTGAATAATTGGAGTTCCTGCTCCCGCTCCTTTTCTGAAAGGAATCTTACCACTAACAATAGCTTTAACTTCTTCCTTAGCTTCTTCTGCTTTCGCTTCTGCCTCTAGGGTTTTATTGTCAAAAAACTTTCTCTTAACCCCAGTTCCCCAATTTTCAAAGGCTTTTTCCAAATTTTTAGAATAAGCATGTAAAACAGCTAAAATAGAAAAAAAGACTAACACAAATACAATCTGATTATACCAAGCATCAAGTTTAGAAACCTGATTAAAAATAGTAGTCAAAATAAAATGCGGAAAAAGAGTAAACCTCAAAATTAAAATAATCCCAAACGTTCCTGCCCACCTTAAATAACTCCCATAATTAATTGAAAACGGTATAAAAAAAGCAGAAATCCTAAAACCCCAAATTGATAAAACTAAAAAGAAAAGTAAAGTCAAAAAAAACTCAAAACTCATTGCATAAGAAATTCCTAAAACATATTTAAAAAAAGGACTCACCCAAGTAAAAACAGAATCTAAAACAGAAAGTGTTTTTCCAATATACGGCTTTGTTTCAAAAATCTTTGTCCACTCTCTCCTCAAATAATCCAGAGCAGTATCTGGTTCAGAAAAAAGCTCTTCAACTTTTTCAACAGCTTCCCCCCCCTTTACTATCTCGTCCCCACCAACTTGAGCACCCAAATTCCCCAATAATAAGAACAAAAAAAACACCCCAAAAATAAATTTCCCCCTCATAGATTAATAAAAAATCATAAACTTTTAAACTTATCTCAATTAATAAAACAAATAGTTTACTTTGAAGTAGTAACAGAATAGAAAGGTTTATAAAGAATAAAGTGTTTAGAAAAGTAAGAAAATGACACAAACATTAACACAAAAATTGGTAGAAAATGCCTCAAACAAACCAGGAATTTTAGGAACTATCTATGAAGTCGGAGCCCAATTTTTAGACACAATTTCCGAAGCTGGAAGATGCTGGTGGCAACTAACTCAAGCAGGTTCAGAAATGGCTCAAGCAGGATATTCAATATCAAAACCCACACTAAAAAGAAGAGATAAAATTAAAGAAAAAATAGCAGAATATACTATTGAAGACGTGGCAACAGATAAAGAAAAGGAACTAATTGGACAATGGGAAGATGCAACAGCAGAAGAGGTATTTGAGCAATATAAAAATAAAGAATTTGATACCTTTTTTAAGGATCAACCTGAAAATGAAACAATGTTAAACCTCTATAACACTTTTGAAAAAAGAAAAATACAAAAAGCAAAAGAAGAAACTAGAACAAAAACAGATTTATCTGGTTTAAGAAAATACTTCTTTAAAGAAGGAGCAAAAAAAGCCCCAGAAATAGAAGCTGGTTACAAAGCAGTAATGGAGCAAATAAAAATGCAACAAAAAGCAGAAAGAAAAGCAAAGATGCAAGACTTCTATGAAGCTATGATGTATCAACAAGCAATAAATGGACAATATGGACAAAATCCAAATTTTAACATGGGTAGCACTCCTGAACCAGAATAAACTTAATTACTAATCTCCCCGAACCATTTTACCAATAACACGATTCATTGCTAAACCAGCAGCCATATTTCTCATACCTTCTAATTCAGCAGTTTCTTTTTTCTTCCTTCTCAACGCAGGAAAAAATCCAATTATAAAAGCACAAATAAATAAAAAAATGGCTAAGAAAAAAATTCTTGTAATCTGATTTAATGGCCAAGGTAAAACACTCCAAATAATACCTAAAGTTATAATATCAATAAAAGTTGCAAGTACAGGCACAACCATCAAAACAGCATAAATTAAAGCAACAATCAACACCATAGATTTTTTAGTCTTACTCCCTTCTTTAAAATTATCAAAAAATCCCTCTTCTCCTCCAAGAACCCTCCATTTAACTAACAAAGACAAAAGTACAGACACAGGCCAAAACGCAAGTAACCCAATTAAAAAAAATCTAATAAATTTACCAACAGATCTCACAAACCAACGAGCAATCATTTTACCCGTGCCTGACGCCGTTTCAGACAAATTTAACATAGAATAAAATTTATATCTTACAAAATACCCCATCTCTTTCCATTCTTTATTTTTAAATGAAAGAAATATTGGAGGATCATATTTCTTTGTTGAAGAATCATCTATAAACATTTCTTTCCAAGACAACTCGCCATATTTCCCGGGACCAACACTTAAAGGAATCCCTTTTGGACCAATTAATCCCTTACTAAAAGGTTCAAGAAAATACTTAACCACAACAGAATCATCCTTATCTGGGAAAGATTTAGAATTAAAAGAATAATCAAATACCCGAATAATTAAAAATAATAAAAGAAGGAAAACTATGGCTATTGCCCAAAATTTTATACTCTTTAAAAAATCCCAAGAAACTCCTCGCTTATCACCAACTAAACCTCTTCTTTTCATAAACTAAAATAGAAAATGTTATTTAAATATCTTCTTATAATTTAACTCTATATAAGGTTTGATTTTTTACAAATTTTTGGGGCGAAGGGGGAGGGATGGCGAGGGTGGGTCGTTGAGCTAAAGCTCAACTAATAGTGGGAATCCAAAAAATCAAAACCCAAACCATTCTGCACAATTCAAAAAATGATAAACTATTTAAAGAAACTTTTCATATTCCAAACATGAAAGAGGGAAAAATATTTTTATCATTAATGATTCTATCAATTTTTTTAATAAGTGTTTTCTCAATTCAAACAGTTCAAGCTCAAAATGCCCCCGCCCCTCCAACCACATCCCCTTCAGCAACGAGCCAATCTGCGTACGAAACAGCAAAGAAAGGATTAGAAAAAGATGTAAAAGAATTAAAAGAAGAAATAAAAAAATTAGCAAATGAATTAGGAACCGTTAACGAGGAATTAGATAACTTTGAAGAAGTAAATAAAGATGCAGAAGGAACTACATTATATGATAATGCTTTAATAAAACTCTATGAAAGCCTTCCAGAAATACAACAGCAATTACTAGACAAAGAAAACACTCTAGAAGAAAAAGAAAAAGAACTAAGAAATTTATTAGGAAACTTTATCCAAAATGAATTCAATACTATCTGGAACATATTAAAATATTTCCTAATCCCTCTTGTGATAATAATACTAATAAGATTCTATCTTCTAGAACTAATTGCAGATAAAATCCCTGTAATCAAACCCGTAGCAGAAATTCTTAAATTTGGAGGAAGTATTAACACAGGTCTTTGGCTGGTATTGGGAGGAGCATTTTTTTATACAATACAAGACAATAAATTAATAATTAGTCTCAGTAATTTTTTCAAAGAATGGCTCTTCAAACTAGTTACAATTCTTTTTGGAATTATCAAATTTGAACCCAACTTTAAAAATACTTTAATAATATCAATCATAGCGTCGATACTAATCGCATTGATTTTAGCGTTAATCTTTAAACTATTAGACAAAATAATTTCTGAAGCATTTGGCTTCCGAGCTAAAGCAAAAAGAACTGCAGAGACAGGAATCAAAGGATTAAAAACTCTCGGAGCAGTTGGTGAAGCAGCAGAAGAATTAGGAAAATAAAATTCTCATAAAAATATCCTGAATCTAACATTATAGAAACTCCAACCAAAATTACTTATTATTTAAAACTCCATTCTAAAACTTCTCAAAATTATTTCTCTTCAAAAATTAACTATCTCAAACAAAATTATTTATCATCACTACCAAGATTAGCTGCTGCACCAAGATTAGCGCTTGCTTTTTTCACAGTATCTGCCCAAATATCAATTTGAGAATCACTTAATTTTTCCATCATCCATTTTCTCCACTTCCCAACTAATAAAACCCCAAACACAAAAGTTGCAATTCCTAAAATCATCAATAGATATCCCCAAATAGGCTCGATATTTTCTATCCCTACAATTTTAAAACTCTCCTCAGAAAGTCCTGCTTTTATAAAGAACTCTCTAGTTTCATACCAAAAAGGCTGACCAAAAAAGTCTCCAAGAAAAGTGGGGGTAGCTTTACTCATTAAAATCACTGCTCCCTTAAAAAATACATATAAGGAGTAAATCACCCATAAAATTATAGAAGAATAAATTCCAAACATATTCCCTTTCTTACCCATTCCAAGAGTAATAAACACCAAAATTATAATTGGCAAAAATACAGTTATAGCAAATCCTAAACCAGAATAAGAAACCAAAACAGCATAAAGTTCTGTACCTTTAATTAACCAAGTTCCTAAAAACCCTACAAAGACGGAAAGTAATAATCTTATAACTCCACTCCCCTTCGAAGGAAAATTCATAACTGCAAGAAACATAAAAACAACAAGTGTGACAATAATCAAAAGCATATATTTCAAAAGGTCATTATTAATCTCTCCAGTTTTCCAACTTGCCCAAAATCCTTTTTCTTCTTGAGCAGAAATAAAAGCACTACTAAAAATAGTTAACACCAACAAACTCGCAAACACTAAACTCAATCCCTTTTTCATATTATGTTCATGCAAAAATACTTTATAAAGATTATCCTAATTTAAAATATCCAAAAATTTATAAAAAGCAATTCCCAAAAGATAATATGGAAAAGAAAGGATTATTTTTAATTGGTGTTTTTTTAATAAGCCAAATAAGCGCACAAGGTGCAAGAGACTTCATAGACAGCGTTGATTCCACCTCGGTAATTCTTATCACAACTTTCGTTATTGCCTTCGCTCTTTTAAGTTTCGCGTTAACAAAATTCTTCAAAGACGAAAACAAAAAAATAGGAAACATAATTGCACTCTCCCTAGCAATATTAATAACTTACGGAATAGGTTCAATGAAAAGCCCGAGTTTCAATTTCAGCTGGAACATCTGGGATTGGTTTGACAAATTCGAATTCGGTCAAGTTCTATTTATTTTAGTATTAGTAATTCTAGGAATTATAGTTTATCAAGAATATAAACATAAAAAATAAACTTTATTTTGTAAAATATATTTCAATTATTTTTTATTCCATATTTAATTTCTAAATTCAATCATAATAAAATTTCTAAAAGAAATTTTACAATTAGGGTTTGCGGTTGGGAAAATGAGCGAGAGCGAATTGGGCTGATTGAATTTGTTTCTTAAAACCACTTATCCAAACCTTTTTGTTTTCCTTTCTCTTCAATTTTCCTTAATCTCTCAATCTGTTTTTCAACTCTCTCTTCAGAAAATTCGTGTCTTGTCACAAGTATTTCACGAATTTTATCTTCATCAATTTTCCCAAAATCAAATTCCACATCCTTAACAGGATGTTTATGAAACAATGCAAAAATTTCTTTCCAATCAAATTGATCTTCCTCTGGCAAAGAAGAAATTTTTTCATTGATTTCCTTAAAAATTAAAACCGGCTGTTTAAATTTCTGAACAATTTGTAATGCCTTCTTTTGTCCAATCCCTGGAATCCCCTTCGGATTATAATCTGTGCCAACCAAAATTCCCAAACAAATTAATTGATCTAAATCAATTTCCAATCTATCCAAAACTTCTTGCAAATCAATTAATTCAGGATTTACTTCTCGATAACCTGAAATAGTTTTTCTCTTTCTTGCCAAAGTCAAATTCTGAATTAAACGAGGAGTTCCAAAAAGCAAACTATCATAATCTTGACTCGCTGCAGCATAAACTTCTTTTTTCTTTGCCAAATAAGCTGCCTCTGCTTCTCCCTCTGACGGTGCCTGCACAATTGCCACTCCCATAGCAATCAATAATTCTTTACTCTCTTTAATCATCTCATCATCTAAACGAACTAATTGGCTAGAATATCTTTTCATTCTCATAATGTCCTCTTCTTGCTTTGCCTCTTCATATTTTTCAGCAGCCAGTTCTTTAGCTTCCTTTCTCTTTTTGTGAGTCTTCGCTTTTAAATCTGGGGCCTTCCCATCAAAAACATAAACTAATTTAATTCCTTGCTCTAACAAAGCCGCATTACGATAAAGAATCCCAGAAAGATGAGAAGTAATCTGTTTTTTAGAATCCATCAAAGGCGTCCCATCCATCTGCCGCACACTTGACAAAAACTGATATAAAGTATTAAACGCATCAACACAAAGAGTCTTCCCATTCAAACTCTCAAGTTGCAATTCTTTTTTCGGTATAATATCTCGAATATTTAATCCCATTTTATTTTTATTTTTAAATTTTATTCCTTTTACTTTTTAATAAATTTATTCATAACTGAAATTTCTATGAAATTTCAGCAAATAGGACTCGCGGTTGGGAAAATGAGCGAGAGCGAATTGGGCTGATTAAATTTATTCTATTAATAAAACTAAGAAAAACAGAATATAAATATTTATTGATGTTGCAGTTCAGTTATTTTATTAGCTAAAAAATCTCTTCTCATCCAAAGTTTCTTTGAAAGAGGAATTTTCCTAGATTTAATAGGTGCAAGACCATACTCTTTTTCAACCGCTCTAAGAACTGGCAAACCATATATCCTCCAAGTATCTTCGCCCCAAACACCCCAAGCAAAATCACATCTGCCCAATAAATTTCTAGCTTTCCTTAACTCAGCATTATCTTCAAGAGTCTCAAATTCATCTCCTAAAAGTACTTGTCTTCCCCTACACGATTCTTCAGAAATATCAATCAATTCTTTAACGCTAGGTTCTTGATCCTTTGTTCGGCCATATTTTACTTCCAAAGCATCATAATCAACAGGATCTGGTTGATTTGCGACACCAACAGATACAAGTGCTCCTCCTTCACTGGAGAGAAATCCTTCCGAATAACCAGTTGTATCCATATTACTCATAGGGCCCAGGACTATATAAATCTTTGGTATTTAGCATTTAAGAGGGGTAACAAAAAATACAATCAAATATATAAATCTACAGTCTTTTACCAAAACATGGAAACAAAATTCATCCCAATTGACTACGATTACTTTGATTTTAAAGGAAGAAACTACGCGCGAATCATCGGAAGAAACGAAACAGGCAAACAAATTTGCATTATAGATGAATGTCCAGTTTATCTCTGGGCAATTCTAAAACCAAAAATTTCTCAAATCAAAACACCCAAGCACTTGCTCCAGAATTCAAACTTTTTGGAGTATGCCGATCGGTCCGCAAAGAAAGGCACACTGAGCAGTGTTGAAAAAATAACTAAAAAAATTCTTAAAATTCAATTAGATGTAAAAGGCAGAAAAACAAAAGTTGAAAAAGTAGAGTTACATGAAAAAAATTTCCTTGGGCAAAAAGTCCAGGCCCTAAAAGTATTCGCGACAAACTATAAAGACATGCACGACATTGCAAGCCACATCGACTTCCCAGAAATTGACAAAAGAAGAGGCTATGACTTGGGATATATCAGCCATTACATTATAGAAAAAGAATTAGTCCCACTAAACTGGTATAAAATTGAAGGAGAATTACTCAACAACTCAGAAGAATTCGGAGGCATTGACATGGCACTTGATGTTGATATGTGCATAAAAGTAAACACAATAAAAAAAATTAGAGAAAAGGATATCAAAAAAACTTTTACTCCAAAAACCCTTGCCTTTGATATTGAAACAGATGAAATCGGAATCGGGGAAGGAGAAATTCTTATGGTGTCTTTAGTTTCAGACAATTTCAAAAAAGTTATAACATGGAAAACGAGTGATTTTGCGAGAAAAAATTCCGAAGGTAAAAATAAAAATTCCGAGCGAGGTCAGGAGCCATCAGAACATAAATCAAATGAAGTGGAATATGTCGAGGACGAAGCAGAACTAATTGAAAAATTTATTGAATATGTAAAAAAAATCTCCCCTGATTTTTTAGTAGGATATTATTCAGACGGTTTTGACTTACCCTACATAAAAGCAAGAGCTCAAAAATTCAACATTAAATTAAACCTAGGACTCGACGACTCACAACCAAGATTTTCAAGAACCGGCGGAGGCAGAGATTTAAAATGCAAAATAAAAGGCATTCCCCATATTGACTTATTAAAATTCATCAGAACCGCATACTCTCAGTACATGCAATCAGAAACTCTCTCGCTAAATGAAGTTTCAAAAGAATTTTTAGGCGACACAAAAAAAGACTTTGAATTTAAACACTCTTCAAAAATAAAAGAAAACGAATGGGAGAAATATTATGAATACAATTTGCACGATTCACTCTTAACATTCCAGTTATTCAATAAATTCTGGCCAGACATTTTAGAATTCTCAAGAGTAATTCAAGAACCCCCCTTTGATGTCTCAAGGAAAGGAATGTCTTCAAATGTTGAAGATTATATTCTACATAATTTAAAACGCTTCAACGAAATTCCAGAAAGAAAAGCAGGCTACAAAGAAATCCAAGAAAGAAGAGAAAGAGAAAAATACGAAGGCGCATTTGTCTTCGAACCAATCCCAAATTTATACGAAAACATTGCAATGTTTGATTTCACAAGTTTTTGGCCAAGCATAATAGTAACATTTAATTTATCAAAATCAACCCTCCTAGAAAAAAAAGAAAAAGATTCCGTCGAAGCTGAAGTCCTGGGAAAAAAAGTTTACTTCACAAAAAAAACAGGTTTCTTTCCAGAACTATTAAAAGAAATAATTGAAAAAAGAAAACAATACAAAAAAGAACTGTTTGAAAAACCAGACGTTTTAAAAAAAGCGCGAAGCAATGCTTTCAAACTTTTAGCAAACGCATCTTATGGTTATATGGGATTTTTCGGCGCAAGATATTATTGTCCTGAAGCCTCTGGAGCAGCAACCGCAATCAGTCGCGACTTCATTAAAAACACAATCAAGGGAATTGACAAAGAAGGCTACAAAACAATTTACTCTGACACAGATTCAATCGCATTTTTAATCAACGAAAAGACCAAAAAAGAAGTCAAAGAAACTCTAAAACAAATCAACTCCAAACTTCCAGGAATAATGGAACTCGAACTTGAAGGATTTTTTGAAAAAGGACTTTGGGTAACAACTCGCGCAGGAACAACAGGTGCGAAAAAGAAATACGCCTTAATCGACAAAGAAGACAAAATAAAAATCCGCGGTTTTGAAACAGTTCGAAGAGACTGGTGTAAACTAGCAAGAAAAACACAAAACAAAATTATCCAGTTAGTTTTAAAAGACGGAAACGAAAAAAAAGCCTTAATTTATATCAAAGAAATTGTAAAAAAAATAAAAAACAGAGAAATTAAATTAAAAGAATTAATGATTAAAACCCAACTGAAAAAACCCCTCTCAGAATACAAAGCTCAGGGCCCACATGTGATTGCAGCAAAAAAAATGAAAGAACAAGAAATCCCTGTTTCTCAAGGGAATTTAATTGAATATTACATCGCCGAGACAGGAGGGAAAAAAGTAAAACTCGTACGAGATAAAGTAAAACTTCCAACTGAAAAAGGAGAATACGAAATTGAATATTATTTGAACAAACAAATTCTTCCGGCAGTAGAAAATATTTTCCAAGTTTTAGATGTCAATATCAAAGAAATTCTCGAGGGCAAAAAACAAATGACTCTTGGAGATTTTTAAAACTAAGAATTAATATTTTTTATAATAACGTCCACGTTTATTTTCCATTAACCATAAAAAACTAGCAAATATTCCTAACAAAAAAGAAATCCCACTTATTGAAGAACTAATTCTACTTGAGAACCCTAAAATAACATTCCCTGTCAAATTAAATCCTCCAAAAATTAATCCAAAAAGAATTCCTCCAACTGCTAAAATAGAATAAAGTTGTTTTTCTAAATTAAAAGTAGATTTTCCCCCTTCCATTTCTCTCTTTAATTTTTCTCCAGCAACCTGTCCAATTTTCTTCAAAGTCCTAATATAAGTTAAAGCCCCCTTTTCAGCCCCCCTAGGTTTTCTCCTCCCTGCCAAACTAGCTTTTCCCTCTGCTTCTAATTTCTTCAATTGTCCAGGAGAAAGCTCTCCATAAAAAGGAACTTTTCTTGCAGATTTACGATGAGCCCCAAAAAATCTTACTACCGGAGCAACTTCCTTACCCTCGTCTACCGGACCAGGCAAACCTTTATAATCAAATAATCTATAAAAATATCCCGGATATACCCACTCCTTGAGCTTCAGTAAATCTAATTTTGTGCCAGATATTTTTGCATATTTATTAACCATATCCCTAGCAAAACCAGAAGAAGTTCCTAACTGATCATCTGAAATAACAACTCTCGCATTTTGAGGAATTTTTTTCCCAAAAAAATCTTTAAGAATTTTATCTGACCTAAAAGGTGCTTTTGGATCAATAGTATAAAAAGCCGGAATCTTCTCTCCAGGATAAGCAGCCTTCCAAGCTGATTTAACTGCCCACCCCATTGGAACTCCAGAAGCAGCACAAAGAAATACGCAATCAGGATCTGATTTTCTTAAACCTTCCATAAATACTCTTGAATAATGTTCAAGCTGAGACACTTCATTTTCAGGAATTCTACCCGAACCTTTAACTGGAACAACATAACCAATTTCATTCGGATCAATACCCGTTATTTGAACGACTCTTCTTTTATCCTTCTGAGAATCACCAGATTCATCTTCCAATTTATTAACAACGGTTTCATCCCCCAATCTACTTATCGCATCAGACATAAAACCAGGAATATCTTCAATATTTTTTCTCTCCTTAGCTCTCCTACTTAACCTTTTTAACCAATTAGCAACATCTAAAATTTGAGGTTTAGAATATTTCTTTAAAACATCTACCAAAGAAGCAGCCAGATAAGGATGAGCATCCATCAACCCCTGCACAGCCACCTTATAAGGAAGATTATCGGTAGTTAATTTGCCTAAATAATCTACCACTTTTCTATCTCTAAATTGTTCAACTCCCCCTTCCACTAATTCTGGATTTCTTAATCCATAATTAACTAAAGCATTTAAAACTTCCAAATCTCTACTGTACAATTTAGACACATCAACAATAGAACGAACTCTCTCTTTGCCTATCTTTGACTCCAATTTTTGTAATTTTCCAGCAATTCGTGAACTATATTCTTCACTATAACTTTTTTCAACCATAAACAAATAAAACAAAATAAACTTTTTAAATATTAACCCCAAACAATAAAAACCTCTCAACATTAAATCAATTATGGAATTCAAAACAAAAGAGCTGCTCCATGAACTAAAACACCACCTCCCCTTCACTGCAATTGCTAGTTTAATCGGAATATCATCTATATTATTCATTAACTATATTTTGCAAGCAAACATTTCAGAATCTATTTTTGAAGTAATTCATCCAATTCATATAATTTTTTCAGCAATTGTCACTTCTGCAATATTCTATAGTTATCAAAAAAACAAATTAAAAGCAATCCTTGTAGGAATAACAGGAGCAATTCTTATCGGCAGTGTGAGTGATACTCTCTTTCCATATCTAGGAGGATTAATTTTTAGATTAAATGTCCAACTCCATTTACCAATAATAAACGAGCCAATAAAAATTTTAACTTTCGCTTTAATTGGAGCAAGCATCGGAACCTTAACTACAAAAACAAAAATGTCCCACGCTCTCCATGTTTTCTTATCTGTCTTTGCCAGTTCATCATATCTTCTAGCCTTCAGTCAAAACTTTAACACATTATTTTTCATAGCAGCATTAATAATTATCATAATTGCCGTGATAATCCCGTGTTGTGTTTCAGATATAATATTCCCTTTCTTTTTCTTAAACAAAAAAATTAAATGTTGTAAGTGTTAACCCCACATTTAAAAACACAAGTTCTATTCTGTTTTTATGACAAAAATAAAAATTCCAGAAATGAAACCTGAATTCGAAGAACGAATAAAACAGCTTCTTCCAGATAAAAAAGATTTTCAATCCTATTTGGATATCCTAAAAATAAAACCAGTAAATTCTATCCGTTGCAACCCCTTAAAAATATCTCCTGAAAAATTAAAAAAAAGATTAGAAGAAAAAACATGGAAAATATCTCGCCCGTGGGAATCAAACCCGGAAGTCATGATTATCGAAGGAAAATATAATTCTGAAAATAATTTAATCTCACTTGAACCAGGAGAACTCGGAAGGGCAGAAGAACATTTACTCGGATATTATTATATTCAAGAACTTGCCTCAATGCTTCCGATAATTGCACTCAAACCAAAAGCAGGAGAATTAATCCTAGATCTAGCCGCAGCACCCGGATCCAAAACAACTCAGATAGCAGCAGCAATGGAAAACCAAGGAGCAATAATCGCCAATGAAATTTCAATGGGCCGACTCAGAATTCTTTCTTCAAACCTAGAAAGATGCGGAGTCACAAATACAATAATCAGCAGAAAAGAAGGAGCCGCACTTTGTAAAAGATTAGCAAAATTCAACCCAGAAATAAAATTTGACAAAATCCTTGTGGACGCCCCGTGTTCTGGCGAAGGAACTTTAAGAAGCGCTTATAAAACCTACAAAATGTGGAACATAAAAAATGTAACAAAAGCACTCCCACAAATTCAAAAAAGATTATTCAAACACGCTTTTGAAATTTTAAAAGTTGACGGAGAAATAATTTACTCAACTTGCACTCACGCCCCAGAAGAAAACGAAGCAATAGTAAGTTGGGCCCTAGAAGAATTTGGAGATAAAATTAAAATCAAAAAAGTAGAACTCCCAATAAAATGTCGAGAAGGAATCACAGAATGGAATCCAAAAAAAGAAGACTTTGCGTTAATTAAATCAAGCGAGCTAAGCGAGTCCCAGGGTGGTTCGCGGGAGGGAACAGCAAAGTCTGAAAAAAATCCAAAAATAAATTTCAACCCAAAAGTAAAATTATGTTGCAGAGTTTATCCTCATGATAATAATACCGAGGGGTTCTTCATTTCAAAATTCAAAAAAATAAAATGACAAGCAGAAGATTCAATAACAATGAAGGTTCACGAGCAGAGGGGTTCTTCATTTCAAAATTCAAAAAAATAAAATGACAAGCAGAAGATTCAATAACAATGAAGGTTCACGAGCAGAGGGGTTCTTCATAAGTAAATTTAGGAAAATAAAAGAATGAAAATATCAAAAATAAAACAAAATAAATTAATCAGCTCATGTGGCATCCGACGGAGGCAATTTAAAGATGCTACCCTCTCGTGCCCTTCGGAGTATCAGAGCTTCGAGGAAGGAGCGCGAGGAAAACAAGGGGTTGTCTCGCAATGAAACAACACAAATTTTCCAGAGAATATAAAGGATTAAAAATAATGACTAGAAAAGAAAAAGAAAAGATAGTTCAACTTCTAAAAAAACAATTTGGAATTCAAGAAGTTCAAGGATTAATTGTTCAGCGAGGAGAAGAAAGATTATTTTTATATCAAGGTTCATTAACCGCTCCTGAGATATGGGAACTTGAAAAGACAATACCAATAGAAAGAGTTGGGACTTACTTTGCTAAATTAATCCCTGGAGAAAACGAAATTAGATTGAGTATCGAGGGCACACACATACTAAAAGACCAAATAACAGAAAACATTTTAGAACTCACTGAAGAACAAGCAAAAAAATATCTCAAAGGAGAAGAATTATATTTTGATGAAATAAATTATCTATCCTCCAAATCCGAAAACGAAATTGCAAATGAACCAGAAAAATTCACTAGAGGATTCAAAGTAATAAAGTTCAAAGAAGATTTTTGGGGCTGTGGAAAAGTTTCAGAAAAAAAGATTTCAAATTTCATTCCAAAAAACAGAAGAGTCAAAGAAAAAGCAGTTAAACAATAAATAAAAATGATTCAAAAATCAATCTCCCCAAACACTATGAGAACTAAATCCAACTACATTTATCAACCGATTTCTAACAAATTCAACTTCTTCACTATTTTCATCTCCCTCTAAATAGAAAAGAGTATAACTATCATCACAACAAAAATCATTTAATCCCGGCAACGCACTATTACGACGACCTTGAATTATGTGAAAACTTAACCCTTGTCTTTGTGGAAAGGAAAGGCTTACTTCTAACTTCTTACTTTTCCCCTCCTCAGATATAGAATAGGAACCATGAGAATACGCCCCAAAAGCTCTAGAACAATTATCAACTACCATTTTCCCGAAAGTAACCGGGTCTTTGCCAAGATATTCATATTTTTCTCGCACTAATTCTTTCATAATATTTACAAGACCCTAGAATATTTAAGTATTGCCATAAAAAGAAAAATTACAAAAATTCTTAAACTCTAAATTTCTTAAAATAAAATGGAACAAGAAAAAATAATCCAAGCTGGAAAGATAGCAACTCAAGTTAAAGAATATGCAAAATCATTTATTAAAAAAGATATGCTACTTTTAGAAATTGCAAAAAAAATAGAATCAAAAATAGAAAAACTAGGAGGCAAATCAGCTTTCCCAACAAACCTTTCAATAAATGAAATAGCCGCGCATTACACTCCAACTTTCGACGATGAAACAAAAGCACACGGACTTTTAAAAATAGATTTGGGAGTTCATATAGACGGATGGGTAGCAGATACAGCTTTCTCAGTAGATTTAGAAAACTCAGAAAAAAATAAAAAATTAATTTATGCAGCTGAAGCTGCTCTAAAAAACGCAATAGATTTAATACAAAAAGAAAAAACAACTCTTGGAGAAATTGGCAAAACAATCCAAGAAACAATTGAAGCAGAAGGATTCTCTCCAATACTAAATCTTTCTGGACACAGCATGGAACAATACGACCTTCACGCCGGGATCACTATCCCAAATATTAATACTCAAAATCAAACTGAATTAACAGACGGACTTTATGCAATCGAACCATTTAGCACAACCGGCTCAGGAAAAGTCCAAGATGGTAGACCTTCTGGAATATACCAAATAATCGACGACAAAAACACTCGAAGCCCGATAGCAAGAGAAATACTAAGCTATATCACAGAAGAACACGGAAGCTTACCCTTTTGCGAAAGATGGTTAATTAAAAAGTTCGGAACAAAAGCAAAAATCGCATTACATCAATTAGAATCACAAGGAATTTTACATCAATATCCTCAACTAATAGAAATCTCTAAAGAAAAAGTCGCGCAGGCAGAGAATACGATTCTAATCACTAAAGATAAAAAGATTGTAACGAGTGAATAAATTTATTTCTTCTTAATTTTTTTATTCTCAGTTAAATTTCCTTTTTTCCCTGCCCCAGAAATTTTCCCAGTCTTTTTATCTACAAAAATTTCTCTTCCAGAAGAATGTGCTACAGTTTCTAAGCCATAATCAAAATCTTTTTTTGTAATTTTAAATCCTTTAGAACTATCCAACTTGTAAACTTCCTTAATCGCATTTATCCCAGCATTTCTACAAACAGCCTCAATGTCTGCACCAGTCCAACCTTCACTCTTAGAAACATACTCATCTAATTTAACAGATTTATCTAAAGGCATTTTCTTAGTATGCACTTCAAAAATCTTTTTTCGAGTATCTTTATCTGGAATCTCTAATTCAACCAAAGCATCAATTCTCCCAGGACGAAGAACAGCAGGATCAATTAAATCCTTCCGATTAGTCGCCGCAATAACAATAACTTTTTCCAACTCTTCAATTCCATCAAGCTCAGTCAATAACTGATTAACAACTTTCTCAGAAGAATCATTCAAACTTCCCCCCCGAGATTTTGAAATTGAATCAAACTCATCAAAGAAAATAATTGCTGGTGCAACTTGCCTAGCTTTCTTAAAAATTTCCCTAACATGCTTTTCTGATTCACCAACCCATTTACTAATCAGCTCAGGTCCTTTTACTGAAATGAAATTTGCCTTAGCCTCATTTGCAATTGCCTTCGCTAAAAGTGTCTTCCCCGTTCCAGGTCCTCCAGAGATTAAAACGCCTTTTGAGGGTTTTATCCCAGCCATATCAAATAAATCCGGACGCACCAACGGCAATTCAACTAATTCACGTAATTTATCCTTTGCTTTTTCAAGACCTCCAATATCTTCCCATTTAACATTAGGTTTTTTAATCAACACTTCTCTCATCGCTGACGGCTCCACAATTTTCATAGCATAATCAAAATGCTCTTTGGTTACAACAACCCGAGAAATCAATTCTTGTTTCTTTAAATCCAGCGACGAGGCCTCTTCTTCTGAATCCTCTATCCCCACCAACTTAGCATAAAATGGTTTAACCGCTCGAAGCGCTGCTTCTTTACAAAGCACTTCTAAATCAGCTCCAGTATAACCAAGAGTCTTATTAGAAAACTCTTCCAAAATTTCCTCCCGATTACCTAACGGCATATTTCTAGTATGAATCTTCAAGATTTCTTTTCTACCTGCATCAGAAGGAGGATTAAGTCTTAACTCCCGATCAAATCTTCCTGGCCGCCTAAGAGCCTCATCTAAATCTTCTGGACGATTTGTCGCTGCCATAACCACAACTTGCCCTCGAGACTTTAAACCATCCATCAAAGTCAAAAGCTGAGTAACAACCCTTTTCTCAGACTGGTCATGAGTCTCTCCTCTCTTCGGAGCAATTGCATCGATCTCATCAATAAAAATAATCGCAGGAGAATTCTTTTCTGCCTCCTCAAACTTTGCCCTTAAATTTTCTTCAGATCCCCCATGATACTTACTCATTATCTCTGGACCTGCAATTGAAATAAACTTAGCATCAGTTTCAGTTGCAACAGCTTTCGCTAAAAGAGTCTTACCTGTACCAGGAGGGCCTGTCAACAAAACTCCCTTCGGTGCACTAATCCCTAACTTCTGGAAAATATCTGGATGATTCATTGGGAACTCAATCATTTCTCTAACCTTTTCTATCTCTTCTTTTAACCCTCCAATATCTTCATAATAAACATTAACTCCTGAACCCTCACCAACCTCCTCACTTACATCAACACGAGTACCTTCCGCAACAATTCCCGAACTACATTTTTTCGGCAAACACTTTGAAACAACATAAGTCAAATTGCCCACATTAGTTGGAACAGAAATTTTCTGACCTAAAGTAAATGGAGAATCAATCAACACCTTCCTAAAAAATTCATTTTCTTTTAACTGAGCATTAAAACTCTTTAACTGATCATTGCTATAATTATTATCTGGCAAAATAGAAAGAGTAATCCCTTTTAGTTTGTCTAATTTTTTAGCTTTTTCAACTCGAACTTTTTCCCCAACAGAAATCCCAATAACTGATCTAGCTACTCCATCAATCCCAATAGTTCCTTCCTCGGAATTAGTTCTAATTGCTCGAAAATATAACTCCTTTTCTCCGTTAACTTTTAAAATATCTCCTGAAACAATTTCTAATCTTTTCATATCACCAAATGACAACGTAACAACATTTTTCCCAAAATAATCTTTTTCTGCTTCAACAATATCTAACATCAATCCATTTTTCATTTTCTATCTCCTTGTTGAAGCCCACAACATTCCTCGGAGGCCGAAAGTTTACGCGAAATTAACTTCCGAAGGCAAATTTCAAATTTACGAGCGTGGACTTGAGTTATTGAAAGATGTTGCCGAACCGATATTTGAGGAAGTTCAAAAGAAATCAACGAGTGTCTTAACAACCTTGCGATTTCGCAGGAGGCAATTGGAAATCGCCGAGCCGAGCTTTGAGGAAGTTCAAAAGAAACCAGCGGGTGTCTTTTAGGTTTAACAATATCTAACATTAATCCGTTTTTCATTTTTTAAAACTTACCTCCAAGATTCCATTATTAAATGTAAACTCCAGCGTTTTTAATTTAATCTTTTTAGAAAGAACAAAATTTCCCAAATCTTTACTAGATGATTTAATATTCAAAACTTTTTGTCCAGTTGAAACTTTTTCCCCATAATTATTAGAAACTAACTCATCTCCAACTTCAACATGAACATTATTTTCTCCAGAAAAATCAAAAATAAAAAAAACTTCATCTTGAGAAACAACCTGCTTCGCAGGAATACCCTTTGAATTTCTAGGAGTATTTCGCATAGTTCTTTTTTTTCCGTCTGAACCAACAGTAGTATATTCCGCAACATTTTCTCCCCCATTAAAATTCTTAAAAAACTCTTCTATTCCAAATCCGTCTTCGTCAAAAAATCCCATTATCCTAAATATCCCTCTGCAGCAGGAATTGCGGCCTTGGCAGATTGTAAAAAACTATCCTCAATTTTTTTATAATTAGCAATAGTATTTTTAGTTACAGAAGGTTTCACTTTTTTCAAAGCTTCATCAAAATGACTTTTCTTAATATCTTGAGAATCCATATTTTCCCTCAACGCCAACATCGCAGCTTCACGAGTCACAGCCTCTAAATCCGCTCCAGTGTAACCCTCTGTCTTTTTAACAAGATTACCAATTAAATTTTCCTTTCCCTTAATCGGCATACTTCGAGTATGAATCTTTAAAATTTTTTCTCGTCCTTTTTCATCTGGAGCATTCACAAATAAAATTTTATCAAATCTTCCTGGTCTCAAAATAGCCGCGTCCAACATATCTGGCCTATTTGTAGCTCCAATTATCAAAACATCATTTAAATCTTCAAGACCATCCATCTCTGCTAATAACTGATTCAAAACTTTAGAATCTTCAATTGCAACATTAGACTCCCCTCCTCTTCTTCTAGCTATTGCCTCAATCTCATCAAAAAAGATTATACATGGAGAAACCTGCCTTGCTCTTTCAAACATTTTTTTCAAGCCAGCATGAGAATCATTAATCCATTTACTCAACAATTCCGGCCCCTTCACAGTTATAAAATTCGCTTCTGATTCTTTTGCGACAGCCTTAGCAAGCATAGTCTTTCCTGTTCCAGGTGGACCATAAAGTAAAATCCCTCTCGAAGGCCTAATCCCCATTCTAACAAAACTCTCAGGATATTTCATAGGCCATTCAACAGCTTCCTTTAATTCCTGTTTAACTAGATCTAATCCCCCAACATCTTCCCAGTTAATATTTGGAGTCTCAACAAGAACTTCCCTCATAGCAGAAGGTCTTACAACTTTAAGTGCATCTAAAAAATCTTCATGACTCACTACTAATTTTGATAAAATCTCAGGAGGTATTTGTTCAAACCCGTCCTCCAATTTTATTTCAGGTAAATATTTTCTTAATACAACCATTGCAGTTTCTTTAGTTAAAGATTCCAAATCAGCTCCAACAAACCCATGAGTCAAAGTAGCAATTTCATCTAACTTCACATTTTTTATTAAAGGCATTCCCCGGGTATGAATCTTTAACACCTGCAATCTTCCGGCTTTATCTGGAACCCCAATTTCTACTTCCCTGTCAAATCTTCCTGGCCTTCTTAAAGCAGGATCAAGTGCATTTACTCGATTAGTTGCACCAATAACAATAACTTTCCCTCGAGACTTTAAACCATCCATCATTGTCAAAATCTGAGAAACAACCCTTCGCTCAACTTCCCCATGAACCTCTTCTCGTTTTGGAGCAATAGCATCAATCTCATCAATAAAAATAATTGAAGGAGCATTTTTTTCTGCTTCCTCAAAAATATCCCTTATCTTCTTTTCTGATTCACCATAAAATTTTGACATAATCTCAGGCCCATTTAATAAAATAAAATTAGCGTCTGATTCATTTGCGACAGCCTTGGCTAAAAGCGTTTTACCAGTCCCAGGAGGCCCATGCAACAAAACTCCCTTTGGTGGCTCCACCCCAAGCTTATGAAAAATTTCAGGATGCTTCATAGGAATTTCTACCATCTCTCGAATCTTCTTAACTTCTTCACTTAACCCTCCAATATCTTCATAAGTAATATCTGGAATTTTTTCATCAGTAGTATCTACTGCTTTTGAATTTAAAACAATCTCAGTAGTTTCATTAATTACAACTGCTTGACTAGGATTAGTATTTACTACAACAAATTTAATTTGAGTAACTCCTCCCCCCAAATTCCCTAATCCTGCATTTCCCAACATGTCTCCTAACATTCCACCAAAATCCCCCATATCTCCCCCCATCAAATCCATTCTTCGACGAGCACCTCCAATCATCAATATATCTCCTTTAACTAATGCTCTTCCCAAAAGACCCCTTCTCAAAGTTTCTGAATCTGCTTGGACCATAATCCCTTGCTGAGCAGGAGCAATGCTAATCTTTTTAGCCTCTTTAACTTCCGCCTTCAAAATAATTACATTATCACCAATTCCAGTTTTAGCATTCCTTCTTAAAATACCATCAATACGAATTATTCCTGTCCCAACATCTGCTGGATAACTTCGATCCACAACAGCCACAGTTTCCTTATTTCCCTTAATCTTAATTATATCACCTCGCCGCACACCTAACTCCCTCATCATTTCCATATCAATTCTAGCAATTCCCTTATATGCATCATCCTGTAAAGATTCTGCAACTCTCAAATTTATTTTTTTATTTTTTTCTACCATTTTAATTTAATCCAATCTCATCTTTAATTCCTTTCATAGCGTCAATAGCTAACTCCAAAAATTCACTTAACTCTAAACCAGTTTTTTCAATTTCAAGAATTATCTCTCGATCACAATTTGCTGCAAAAGATTTATCTTTAAATTTCTTTTTTAATCCCTTGGATTCCATATCTGAAATTTTTCCTCCCCTCATCAAAGCATATGCATAAATTAATCCAGTCAATGTTTCCGCAGCAGCGAGGGAATTTTCAACTTTCTCTTTCCTTTCCTTTTCTTTATGGATAGGAATTTCAACATAACCATATCCATGACTTTGAATAATCTGAATAAAATCTTCATCAAAACCTTTTTCTTTTAATATCTCTTCTGCTTTAATTGTATGTTCTGCCCAATTATCTTTTGTATCTGCCCAGTCCACATCATGCAACAACCCCAACATACCCCAATAATTCACATTCATCCCAAACCGCTCTGCAAGTTTTTTCATGATTGCTTCACTTTCCAAATAATGATTCATATTAGATTCTTCTTGATTCATCGACTTCAACAATTCAATTGCTTGTGTTCTATTTAAGGGTAAGCTTTCATTCATTGTCCAATTCTCCAAAATTTAAACTTAATCTTCCAACATCTTCAAAACATAATTTTACCATATCATTCATTACCTTTTCTTGTTCCTTCATAAAATTTACTATTTCCATTGGGATTGAAACTGCATAACTATTTCCGACTAATCTCATTTTAACACTAAATTGTTTACGTTTCAAATTTTTAAATCGATCATAACTTTCTTGATCAAGGGGATGAATTATCTTTTCATGACAATTAAGATTAGGACATACAACCGCCCTAAAACCAAATCCATTTTTAATTAACTTTGCCCTCTTCATTGGACGTTTGCATTTTTTACACAAAATCGTATTGTCAAATATATCTGTCATTTTATATACACTTAGTTGTATACACAATAAATATACACTATTTAAATATTCCGATGTTCCCCCATTCCAAAAGCTCTCCAATCTTTTTACTATCATCCTCTTGTCTAGCTTCATCCATTGCTTCAGCATAATCACATTCATGAGAACAAACCAAAGAATCTTCAGCAGATTCATAATGAATGCAACCTCTCACCCTCATATTGTGCGCATACTCACATTTTACTCTTCGCTCCATAACACATATTAAAAAAGTCATTTTATAAAAATTATCAAGGAAAAATCTAAAAATTAAAATAAAAAAAGAAACAAACCCTCAGATCAAAGGGCCTGCATCTTATTAAAAATAGAAACAATTAATCTCTCTTCGTCCTTGGAATTCAACTCTCCAAACTCGTCTGCATAAAAAGACGAATGAGAAATACTGTCGAGGACATACGCTCTTTCTCTCAAACTTAAGCAAGCCCCGTTCTTCACATCACTGCAAAGAAGCATTTGATTTAACATACCCAATTAAAATACACTTTTTATTTAAACATTTATAACAACTAAAAAATAGTTTAGGAGCATTAGTAAGTGAAATAGAATTACTAAAAAGTGAGCAAAGTTAAAGAAAATTTTTGGCTTCCCAAAACCACTGATCTTGAATTTCGTCTGTAATTACATCTCTATGTCCATTCTTCATTTTACGAATAACTTTAAATCCCAATTTCTTTAGAACCTTGTGTGAACCAAAATTATCTGCTTTAGTTTCAGCTAACAACTTCTTTAACTTTAATTTTTTAAAGACAAAATTTACCATTAACCTTCCTGCTTCAGTAGCATATCCTTTCCCTCTAGCCTCATTCCCTAACCCATAAGCAATCAATCCTTCATTCTTTTTCAAATAAATAGTAATCCAACAAAACCCCACAATTTTCTTTGTTGTTTTCTCATGTATCGCAAAATAATATTTATCATCGAGGGTCAAAACTTTTTTAATCCAAAATTGAGCATGCTCTAAAAGATACGGAAAAGGCATATCTCCAAAAATCAATTTAGGATCTTTAGCTAATTTGACAAATTCCTTTGCCTCTTTCAATTCCCAATTCTTTAATAACAATCTTTCACTTTCTAATTTAGGCGATATCATTTTAAATATAAAAACAGATTATTTTATTAATCTATCCCTCCATAAAACCTTCTAGCATTGCCAGCATAAACCGCCATTAATTCATCCTCAGAAACTTTCCCAATTAATTCATCTCCCAGAGTCCAATCAAGAAAGTCATAACTTTCAGTATTCCAAGCAAAATCTACATCATAAGTAAGTTTGGATAAATCTGCCATACCTAACAAAGCAGGGGTATAATCAACTCCAGTTGTTTTTACTCGATGAGATTGTTTTGTATCCAACTTAGGTCCAAAACCAACAATAAACTGCCCTCCAGATTTAGAAACTTTTTTCCAAGATTCTTGACAAAGTCTTAAACCATGAGCCAGCGAAGCTCTCACTCCATATCTTTGACACAGATCAATCCAAACTAATGGATCATTCATTTTTTGAATTAAATGTCTACCATTTTGTGGATCTTGATTATAATCCGTATGAACTATTAATGGGACATTATATTTTTTTAAAGTCTGAAAAAAAGAAGGAGAAATATCTTTAGGATTAATCCCCCAAGAAGAACCATGTACTTTTACTGCAAGAGGTTTTTTTTCCAAAGTTTCATTTAAATGCATCTCAGTATCCAACAAAGGATGCACATGAGGGACAAAATCTAACTTCAAATCTGTAGAAGAATTATTCTTAACCTGTGTTTCTAAAAGAGAATTCGATTCAGCAAAAGGGTTTTCTTCAACATTCCCGCGAATTAAATTTCCATCAGAATCTACAAATTCAGAAGCAATAACAAAATTAATTCCAGAAAGATTCCAATTAAGAGGGGTAAATATCCCTCCTTCTTTAGGATAAACCGGTAACGGCACTCCAATTAAAAGAGATCTATTAATTCCATTTTGCTTGGCATTTCTTACATAATCTTCGATATTTGAAATGAAAGGATGCCGCGCATCAACTCCAATATGACTATGCGTATCGAACTTTTTGTATTTTATTTCCATACAATAGTAACAACATCTAAATATTTAAAGCTTTTTTAAGATATCTTTGTAATATAGTTAAATTTATAAATAAGAATACCTATAATACAAATATGGAACTAAATTTATTAGATTCAAAAATATTATATGAATTAAGCATCAATTCAAGACAAACAGATTCGCAGATAGGCAAAAAAGTTGGAAAATCACAACAAGTAATAAATTATAGAATTAAACAACTAATCGAGAGAGAAATCATAACTGAATTTTTTACGGTAATCCACTTTTTAGCGTTTGGACTCTCCAATTATATAATTATGGTAAAACTAAAAAATTTAAATGAAAAAGAAAAAGAAAAAATTATAAAAGAGCTATATCAAAAAAAGGAAATCTTATCTGTTTCTGAATGTGGAGGCAAATGGGATCTAATTGTAAATACGATTTCAAAAAATTCAGTAAATTTTCAAAAAGAATTTTCAAAACTTTTAGAAGAATATTCAGATCAAATTGTAAATTATGATTTATTTATTTCAATGGGAGGTTCAAGTTTTGGAAGAAAATATATTTATCAGAAAAAAAATGAAAGAAAAACAATTTCATTCGGAGAAGAAAAGATAGTTTCACCTTCTGCAACTGAACTAAAAATATTACAAGCCCTTTCTAAAAATGCCAGAAAAAATATAATCCAAATAGCATCAGAAACCGGTATCAATTACAAAACCATTATCCGAAAAATTAAAAAATTAAAAACAGAGGGAGTAATAACTGGATTCAGACCATTTATTAATCTGTCTAAAATAGGTTATCTTCCAAGCAAAATCTACCTTGATTTAAATAAAATGACTAAAAAAGAAGAAACAGACTTTATAGAATTTTTATCTTCTAAAAAAAACGCAATAGGAATATTAAAAATGGTGGGAAAATTTAATTTCTCAATAACTATTGAAACAGCAACTCAAGAAGAAATGTGGCAATTTTATAAAGAAATCCAAAATTACCTAAAAGAAAAAATTAGATCCATTGAAATAATACCAATATTCAAAAAACATGAATACAAATTCTTTCCAGAAATCTTATTAGCAAATCAACAACACTAATTATATAAACTAAAAAAAGTTCTTGAGTCCATGAAAAAAGAGGATTTCAAAAAATGGTGGAATAAATTTTATTTTACTGTTTGGAAAGACGACTCATTTAAAGGCTGGATAATCTCTATAATCTTCCTATTTATATTAATCAAATTTATTTTTTTCCCGACTCTAAGTTTAGTAACTGGAACAACTCTCCCATTAGCAATTGTAGAATCATGCTCAATGTATCACTCAGGAAATTTACTGTCGAACAATGCCAATTGGTGGGAAAATCATAAAACAAAATATTCAAACTTTGATTTAACCCAAGAAGCATTCAAAAATTTCATATTCCAAAACGGATTCAACAAAGGAGACATTTTATTTATAATCGGCGCAAATACAAATAAACTAAAAGTTGGAGATGTAGTAATATTCAATGCAGGTAGGGCCCATCCGATAATCCACAGAATAATAGCAATAAATGAAACTGAAGACAAAAAAACATTTTCAACAATTGGCGACAATAACAATGGACAATTATCAATTGAAAAAAATATCCAAGAAAATCAAATAGTTGGAAAAGCAGTCTTCAAAGTTGCTCCATATTTAGGTTGGATTAAATTAATATTTTTTGAAGGTTTAAAGGCACCACAAGAAAAAGGATTTTGTAAAGAAAATTAACCAATCAAAACATTTAAAATCTCATAAATCCTAAATAAAAAGTTTTAAAAAGAGTGACTTATAAAAACTATAATGGAATTTTATCTAATAACTTCAAATATCGTTGATGCAGAATTAGTAAGGAGTATCTTCTAATGGAGTTTTGTCTAACACAGCAAAGCATTGTTGATGCAAAATTAGTAAGGAGTATCTTCTAATGGAGTTTTGTCTAACACAGCAAAGCATTGTTGATGCAAAATTAGTAGGGAGATTCATATAATGGAATTTTGCCCAAAATGCGGAGCAGTACTAATAAAAAAAACTAAAAAATTAGGTTGCCCAAGATGCAGTTACATTTCAAAAGGAAAAGTCACAAAATTAAAAACTTCTGAAAAAGGTCCAGAAATAAAAAAAATAACTGTCCTTAAACAAAATATTCAAACAGAACCAATTGTTCAGGATAAATGCACAAAATGTGGAAACGAAGAAGCATACTTCTGGACAGTCCAAACACGAGCATCAGACGAAGCAGAAACAAAATTCTTCAAATGCACAAAGTGCAGCCACACACATCGAAACTATGACTGATTTCAAAAAAATTTTATTCACAATAATTTTAATTTTATTTACCTCAATATTTTTCTTCCCCCCAAAAGCAATTAGTTATATTTACTGGATAATTATTTTAGGAGTTATACTCATTATAATTTATAAGAAAATATGAAAAAATTATTTCTTTAATATCTTAAGAGGAACATCTGATCTAACTAAGTCTCTATATCCTACTCCATAAGTATCATTCAGATAGCCATCAATAATTTCACAACCATGAGAATAATTTGAATCCCATTCAGACTTTTTATCAGCGATAAATTTACCGGGATCAACTCCCAGCTGATCTGCTTGACATTTCAATCTCTCACTATTTGGACCATATAATTTTAAAGGACCAATATGAATTCTTAAAGAAAGATTTTCCACCTCAGAATCTACTCTTTCCAAAAAACTTTTTAAAGTCATAGGATTCGGATTATAAAGCTGAGGATAAATATCAAAACCCGCTCCTATAAATTTTTTAAGTGAATATAATTGAGTTTCTAAAGAAGTCATAGCTTGAACATTTTCTTGAATATTCCTTTCATCGGTTCCCTTAAAAGCAGTCAAAACTTTAATTGGATATTCTCCTAATTTTCTTAAAATATCTTGTTCATATATGCCCCCATTTTCAAATTGATCTACCAAAGGACCAGTGGATAAATTACTATCTAATTGTCCAACAAAATCTAAACCTCTTCTATCAATTTCCCTCCAAGCATTTAAAATCCAATCTAATGCAATTGTAGGTTCCCCTCCAGAAGTTCGAAAAGTTCTAATACCTAAATCCAAACCATGCTCTTGATAAGCGGCATGAATTTTTTCCCTAGCCTGAAGCATACTTTCAATAGCAGATTTATAACTTAAGAAAGATTTTCCTTCCCCTGGAATTCCATCATTGCTAACGTCATCCACAAAACAATAAGTACATCCCCCCACTTTTGTCCCATCATGAAAATTGCACCCTGCAACTTGAAGTATAAATGGTAAATTAAAATCTCCCACTCTCCTCATTTCAAAACCAGAATCATTTTTATACCATAGGGGAAAATCAAACTCTGATCTTTTAATCAAATCTTCAATTTCAGAATCATCCTTTTTAGTTACATCAAAATAATCCACTCCATACTTTGAAGCAGCAATAGGGTCAATGTCCTTAACATTCACTTTAGCTCGAAAAACATAATTCCCTGTTTCAACATCTGGCATTAAATCAATAACTCTAGAAGTATCTTTACCCTGGAGAGTTTCTGAAAAATCCGCAACAAGCAATTTATCCCCCCTTAAAAGAGTTTGTCTTAACTTTAAAGCTCTTTGAATAGCATCAATTCTTTTAACCATAAAGAAAAATAGAGATTCTCCTTTTTAAAATAAATTGTGATAAAACAACATCTTTTTAAATTGTTAATAAATAGTTATTTTATATATGGCTTCGTAGCTCAGCCTGGTCAGAGCACCAGACTCTTAATCTGGGTGTCGAGGGTTCAAATCCCTTCGAGGCCATATTTATAATCTTTCTCAAAAAGATTATAACAATTTCTGAAAGAAATTTTAATGTTTGGAAATTCAAAAATATTTTACTTCCACAGAAGTTGTCGATGGTTTATGTCAATTTTAGCGAAATTGATGTTCAGCGAAGTTGAGAGCGAAGCGACTAAATCCCTCCTGCCTACAGGTTCTCGTGACCTTTAGGTTATCGAGGCCATATTTATAATCTTTCAAAATTATTGATATCTTTTCAATCCCATACTCTTTCCTATCTGATTAGGCATATCTAGCACAGCTTTATACAATCCATAAACAGCTCCGAGAATCAAAAAGGGTAATAAGATAGCCACATAACCCGGCACCTCTTGGTTAATTTCTAAATCATGTTCCACGCCAGAGTTAGGAGAAACTTCAACACGAGTTTCAATATTTTTCATAATTTTATTCATTATATAATCTTTATAAATTTATCTAAGAAAACAGAACTTGTAATATATTTTATTACAGAATCAAGAATAATTATTCTAAATCTCTTTTTTCCTTCTTTTCTAAAAAAAATTGGGCACCTCACCTCAGAGTGCCAAAAATAATTACTTAACTAGCTTTTGAATATTTTCAATAGCATCTGCAACATCTCTTCCTTTCTTAGTCAGTCTAATTATCTTTATTCTTCCTCTCTTCTCAAACTCGACCAACTTCAAAATTTCAAGCGTTTGCAGGATTTTCACAGCATGACTGTATGTGCAATCAACTTCTTTTGCCAAAATACTTCCATACCGCATTCGCGTATTCTTCTTCAGAGATACCAACATCAAGGCCGGCTTTCGTCTAAAAAAGATATCAAAATTATCTTTCATTTTATTTAGTAGGCTAATATATACTTTAACCTATATATTCAGATAGGGTTGTCCTTATAAAACTTTTGTAATATATATATTCATTACATAGTGGGAGTGAAAATAAAGTTTTATAAGGGAACCTTTGTGTTTTGAAAAACTTTAGATAATTTCAAAATGCAGCAAGGATTTTATATCCGACGTTGTGTTTTGAAAAACTTTAGATAATTTCAAAATGCAGTGAGCGACTTGTTCGCGAAACATAAAACTTTTGTAATATATAGATATTCATTACATAGTGGGTGAGCAATTACGCGAAATTTAATCCCGGAGGTAAAAATAAAATTTTTAAGCGTGAATGCGAATTGTGAAAAAGAGAATTATTCCAAATTCAAAAATTCTCCTCGAGAAACCCTCAAATAAATTGCATTTGCATTATTAACACAATCAACTAAACTATCTCCAGAAATATTATTACAATCCCAATTAGATTCAGAAACAAAGTCTCCAAGCTTTTGTATAGCTAAAAATTTTTCATTTAAAATTTCCGTAGGCAAACCCTTTAAAAATAAAAGTTGATCTGTTGGAGAAACATCTTTTTTGCCTGCAATTTTCCAATAATCCCAAACATGAACTTTCTCATAAGATTGAGTAAATTCTAAATGATTTGAAAGACTTCTGCTTTCATGTCCATGCAAAGTACCACGATTAACATTGGGCCTCCAAGATTCAAATATTGACATGCATTGTTCCAACTCTTCTCTAACCTGTTCATAAACTTGCTTCAATTTAACTTTATATCTCTCCTCAACCCCGGGCACTTGGCCCAACCAAGGCAAAAAATTTTGCACAAACAATTGAAAACCATAATCTCCCAAAGCAAAGTCCACTACTCCATTTTTAAAAGTCGGAGACAAAGTAAACCCCTTCCAAGAAACTTCCTCTTTCTTCCCATCCACTGAAGCCCATTCAGGAAAGTGCAAGTTGAGTTTTATCCAATTAAATTCTGAATCCATCAATTAAAAAAATACAGATTGTTTATAAACATTATCCTCTTTAATAAAATATGACAAAAATTTTAGCGGTCGGAGACATTCACGGAGATACTGGCCTCGTAAAAAAACTAGCAAAAAGAGCAACAAAAGAAAAAGTAGATTTAGTCATTCTAGCTGGCGATTTAACAATGGGAGAAATGTCTACCAAAAATTTAATTGGTCCTTTTTTAAAAGAAAAAAAAGAAGTCATCATAATCCCGGGAAATCATGAATCTGTAGCAACAACAGAATTCCTCGCAGAAATGTACGGACCAGGAACTACAAATCTCCATGGCTATTCAATTAAAAAAGGAGATTTAGGAATTTTTGGAGCAGGCACAGTTGATTGGGGAATTAAGGGACACAAATCTAAACAATTATTTAATTTACTTGAAAAAGGAAATAAAAAATTAAAAGATTCAAAAAGAAAAATAATGGTAACCCACATGCATCCTAAAGGTGGCCAAGCAGAATTCACAGGTTTCCCAGGCTCAGAAGCAGTAACTAAAGCAATTAAAAAATTCTCCCCAGACATTGCAATAACTGCCCACATTCACGAGGCAGGAGGAATTGAAGAAAAAATAGGAAAAACAAAAGTAATAAATGTTGCACGAAAACCTGCCATTTTCGAAATTTAGATTAATCCTTTTACTCTGAAATAAAAAATTTACAATCCCGATACTCTCCAAAATAATCACATTTAGAAAAATCTCCTGGACCTCCTAAATCTCCAACCTCTCTTTCACCTTTGGGAGAAGTACACTTCCATTCTCCTGAATTATCTCCATACAAAATATCATTATGCAAAAATTTTCTTAATGGGCACTGATGTTGATGACCATCCGGGAGACAATTAAAATTTACATCTCGCCCTCCAAAAGAATCTGGTCCCAAGCATTCAAAAGAAAATTCACTTTTTCTCATATCTCTTTTCATTTTATTTTTCACCTCCTTTCACAAATAGAATTCTTAACAAACCAAGCTCGCTGCATTGCATTATCTAATCTATCTTCACGAAAATTAGGAACAATAATTAATGAATAACCCAAATTCTTGTAAGTCTCCAACACGCAATCATGAATCCTTTGAGCCTCTTCCGCTCCGCTTTCGATTCTTTCTTCATCTACAATAAATTCTCTTTGTTCGAGATTAAAAACCAAATCATATCTCCCCCTCAATAAATTTTTATCAATAAATGAATCGTCAACCCCAAAATAATTTGTATAAGCCAAAACATCAACTAAACTTCGATCATGAAAAACCAACCCAGAAGATTTTTTTTCATTTTCCAATTGTTTTTCATACATTAATTTTTGTCTAATAAAATGTTCTTGCAAATCAGGATTTTCATATTTCCCTCTGACTAAAATCTGTTTTCTTTCTTTCAAAACTTCTCTTGCAGTCTCATGCAAACACTTACATCCTCTTCTTCCAAATTCATTTAACAAAGTTGTTTTTCCGGAACTACTTCTTCCAATAAAGACAATTTTAATATTTTTAATCATTTTAACAATCTTCCCCCAGATATTTAATCCAAGAGTCATCATCTGAAAGATAAATTGTTTTATTCTCTTCGCAATAATCCCCACAAATCTTAATCTCTTCTCCTTTTTTCAAAAAAGAATTAAACATCCAAAAATAACTAAGAATTCTAATTCTTCCAAAAGGAGAATCTATAAAAGCTATACGGGGAACAAAATTAGTTCCCTCTGATTCAACAACAATTCCTTTCAAAATAGTTTTTGCTCCAAATTTAATAAATAGATCTTTAGGAGATTCATCATTGAAATAAACGAATCTAATTGTACTCAAAACTCCTTTTCCAATCTGTATCCCTGCCCAATTTCTTTGAAGAATTTTTCCGAATTGATTTTCAGAGGAATATAAAAAAGCATATTTTTTAATTTGATAATCTATATGCTCGGGGGTTATATCTGAAGTATGCAAAATTTCTTTTATTTTTTTTATATTCTTTTTAATAATTTTAAAATTAGCCAATCCATAAACAATAAAATCCACATCTTTAATAATTTCAAACCCTAACATATATGATCCAAAAATTCCTATATTCTCCTTGGAAATGCCGACACTCATTAAAGCAAGAGGAATTTTTTTCCAAGAAAGGGACATTACCTCAAAGTTATCTTTAAAAAATTCTCGTGGTTTAAAAATACGTTTTATCTTTCCCTTAAAAATCTGGATAGAAAAATTATCTAAAATAACCTTAGAATATTTTTTTTTAGTTAAAGCATTATATCGATCCCCATTTTCATCCACATTAAAAACCCGATTAGCATAAACTTCTTTTCCCCCTTTATGAACTATCCAAAAATTATCTTCTTCATCCAAAATATAATCACAATCTTGAAACATCATATACCCCCAAAATTAAGAATGAAATCTGGGAAACTCCCTTTTTTAATAATATTGAGTAAAATAGCCTTCTTAATCATTCTAACCCTCTTATCTTTAATTTCCTCAGAAATTTTACCTATAAATTTAGAAGCTTTAGTAAATGGCCGATTACTATATTTAAAAATTTTAACTCTATCAAAAACTCCACTTTTAACCAAAGACAGGGTCTTATCAAAATCAAAATCTGTTTCCCCAGGAAAGCCCACAATTAAATGAGTATTTATTTTAACTAAAGGATTTAACTTTTTAATAAGTAAAATTTTATCAATAATCTCATTGATATTATAACACCTATTCATTTTATCCAAGATTTTTTGACTTCCACTCTGAATCGGCAAAGTGATATAACAAATTTTAGAAGAAGTTAATAAATCCACTGCCCTTTCATCCAATAAACCTCCCGGATTAAATTCTGTGACTGCTAATAAAAAATCTCCATTCAAATTTAAGACTCCTGCCAACAAATCATAAATATTTTCATCATTATCCCTTCCAAAAACAGAAGTATCATCTGAATTAAAACAAAAAATAGAAAATCCTCTTTTTATCCCCTCCTTGAATTCAAAAATTAGATTGTTTATCTTCCTACTCTTTAATTTAGTGGTGAACTTTTCTGAACAATAACTACAATTACCCAAACAACCTTCAGAAATCTTCAAATGAAAAATCTTATCCCTTTTTAACCGATAATCAATATTTGGATTCTGCCATAAAAAAAAATTCATAAAAGACAAAAATTGTTTATAAAAAGATAATTTTTCAACGGAAGTATAACTACAAGAAAAGTCTGTCTTTTTAAATTTAAAATATTCAACAAACTGCTCCAATCCTCTACCAAATAAAACAATCTCCTTATTTATCGCCTCAATTCTAGATGGATTCGAAGAAGATAAACACCCAAAAACAAATATTTTTTGACTTCTCTTTTTTGAAAAATCATAACCTCCAATTTTTTTAATAAAAAAATCTTCTTTAGATTTTAAAAAACTACAAGAATTAATAAAAATATAATCTGCGGTCTCTAAAGAAGTTTCTTCCCATCCGTTCAAGATAAATAATTTCTTCAAATCCTCTCCAAACAATTTTAACCTCATACAAATTTGAGAATTAAAAATATAAAACCTCATTTAAAAATAGTCTCCAAACATTTATTTAAAGAAAAAATAAGATCCTCATTTTTCAAAACAAAAACATTATTTGGCAATTTCTTAAAAATTTTACCCTCAATAAAACGTATAATTTTTAAATTTTTCCCCCATCCAGAATAATTAATCCTTCTACAAGAATTTTTCAAATCAAACCTTCTGATTAAACCAGAATCAGACTCAACTCTTAAAAAAAAGAAGTGAACATCAAATTTACTTGTATCAATAAATTTGCAAAAATTTGGTATAAGATGCGCTCCTTCAATAATTACATCTCTCCCCTCTATTGCAGATTTATTTATAATAAATTTTAAACTTGAATAAATTATCTCACAATGTTTGAGAAATCCCCCCCAAATATTTTCATTTGTTCTCTCTCCAAGAATCTTCCAAGCCTCATGAGTAACAGTAAATAAAAAAGGGTTAGAATCACAATCAGAAACACTTTTTAAACACGCCCTAACAGTATCAGTAGAAACGACCTGATCAATCCCCAATTTATCCGCAAGTTTAATTGCCAAAGTTGTTTTACCTGTTCCAGGACACCCGCCGATTAAAATCAACCTATTTTTTTCCATAATATTCAAAGAGTTGTATTATTTATGACATTTACCTACAAAAATATATACACATAGTTGCACAATAGTTAAAAACTTCAAAATATTAATTTCTATATGTTAAATCGAGAAATAATCAAAAAAATAGAAGAATTTGTTTCTCAAAAACCACGAAGCATAAATGAAGTGGCTGAATATATTAAAAAAAATTGGAGGACAGCCGATAGATATATCCAACAAATAACTCAAGAATTTGGAACAATCGAAACAAGAACTTTCCGAGGCGGAACACGAGGAGCATTAAAAATAGTTTACTGGAATTTAAATGAAAATGCTAAACAAACCAAACTTCAAGAAAACTTAGAAAATCAAATAATGAATTCTAAAACAAAAGAATCTTTTTCAGGTTTTGATATTTTCCAACAAGTCAAAGATAAAGATAAAAAAATAACAATCGAAAAAGCAAGCTCCGAAGATAAAACAAATTTCCAAGAATTAACAGAACTTTTTGAAAAAGCCAAAAAAGAAGTTATTATTTTCTCAGGAAATTTGTCTTGGACCAACCTCAAAGATAAGGCAACAAATTTCTTAAAATTACTTGAAAAATTAATCAAAAAAAATATAAAGATAAAGATAATCTGTAGAGTAGATTTAATAGGAAAAGAAAACATAGAAAAAGTTTTAGCCTTAAATTTCAAACACAATAAAAATCTAATAGAAATAAGGCATAGAGAACAGCCACTAAGAGCAATAATTTTTGATGATAAAACATTTAGACTAAAAGAAATAAAAGAACCAACTGGAAAAACCGGAGAATTAAACAAAAAAATATTTGTCTTCTATACAATCAAAGATAAAGAATGGACAGAGTGGATAAAAAAAATCTTCTGGAAAATGTTTTCTTCTTCAATGGATTCTGAAAAAAGACTGGAAGAAATAAACAAATATTTTAAGATATAATCCAACAAACAAAAACATATAAAAACTAATTCCCTTATAAAAGCATAAAAATGCCCCTAAAAAAACAAAAACCCCGAGAAGAAAAAATTGTAGAAAACTTTTTTAGAGTAGATGAATCAAATGTAGAAAGAGCAACCGAAAAAAAAGTAAAAAACACAATCGTAGAAGAAAAAAAAATTACAGAAAGAAAAATACCTGAAATGCCATTATCAAAAGAACAAATCTCCAAAGCAACCATTGAGAAAAAGTTCAGCAGACCTGATAGAGAATCTTTAGAAACCATTGAATCAACTCCAATAAAACCAAAAAGAAAATATAAAAAAAGAAAGGGAACAAGAAAAAAAGCCAAAAAAAAAGCAAAGACAACAACTTCAAAAATAGTCAAATATAATCCTCAAAAAATAGGATTAAAAAATACAGGATATGAATTAATTATAACTGAAAAACCACAAGCCGCTCTTAAAATAGCAACCGCACTTGGAGATACAATAACTCAAGAAAATAATAAAATACCCTATTATGAAGTTGATAGAAACGGACAAAAAATAATCGTCGCTTGTGCAGTGGGTCATTTATTCACTCTCAAACAAATAATTGCTGGATCAAGTATTCCAATATTTGAAGTCAAATGGATTCCAAACTATTTAGCCAGAAAAGGAGACTTCACAAAAAAATATCATGATACAATTTTAAAATTAACAAAAAATGCAGGATCATTAACTGTCGCAACAGATTTTGACATAGAGGGGGAAGTAATCGGCATGAACATTGTTCGTTATATTTGTAATCAAAAAGATGCAAAAAGAATGAAATTCTCGACCTTAACAAAAGATGAACTTAATAATGCCTATGAAAACAAACTCCCCACCATTGAATGGGGACAAGCAATAGCAGGAGAAACCAGACACTATCTAGATTGGTTTTATGGAATCAATCTTTCAAGAGCTTTAATGAATGCAATAAAAACAACAGGCAAATTTAGAATTATGTCAATTGGACGAGTACAAGGTCCAGCACTAAAATTAATAGTTGATAAAGAAAAAGAAATCTCCAAATTTAAATCAGAACCTTTTTGGCAAATATTCATAACAATTAACAATAAAAAAAATAAATTAGAATTAAAACATAATCAAGATATCTTCGATAAAAAAGAACTTGAAAAATTTAAAAATCTTAATGGAAAAACAACCATCGCTGAAACAAAAAAAAGAGAACAAATATTGCCTCCACCAACCCCCTTTAATTTAACAGACCTCCAAAGAGAAGCATACAAATTACATGGAATCACCCCCAGTAAAACTCTCCGTTCCGCGCAAGCACTTTATTTATCTGGATTAATATCTTACCCCCGAACCTCTTCACAAAAACTTCCTAAAGAAATAGGATACAAAACAATTTTAAAAAAAATTTCCAAAAGATATAAGGTTGAAAACTTAATTAAAAAAAATACCCCCACTGAAGGTAAAAAAGAAGACCCTGCCCATCCATCCATCTACCCTACCGGAAACGAACAAATTTTATCAGGCAATGAAGAAAAAATTTATAATTTAATCGCAAGAAGATTCTTATCTCTATTCTGCGAGGACGCAATAATTGATAACAAAACTGTCAAAACAAAAATGAACGAATTAATCTTTTCAGCTAGAGGTGCAGTAATACGAGAAAAAAATTGGCTAAAAATTTACCCCGCAAAAATAAAAGAAGAAAAAATCCCTGATATGGAGGGAGAAGTAAAAATCACCAATTCAAGGATAGAAGAAAAAGAAACACAGCCTCCGAAAAGATTTTCTCCGGCCTCAATATTAACACAACTAGAAAAAAGGAATTTAGGAACAAAGGCAACGAGAGCATCAATTTTAGAAACTCTTTACGACAGGGGATACATCCAAGGAGAAAGCATCAAAGCTACATCATTAGGGATATCTTTAATAGATACATTGGAAAAATATTCTCCAATAATAATTGATGCAGAACTAACCAGAAAATTTGAAGGAGAAATGGAAAAAATCCGCGAAACAAAAAACAAAAAAAACCTAATAGAAAAAGAACAAGAAACATTAAATCAAGCAAAGGAAAAAATTACCCAGATAGCCAAAGATTTTGAAAAAAATGAAAAAGATATTGGAAAAGAATTACTTGAAGCAAATGTTAAACAGCGAGAACAGCAAAAAATTGAAAACAAAATAATCCAATGTCCAAAATGTAAAAAAGGAGACCTTGCAATAAATTATTCAAAAAAATGGAAAAGATCTTTCATCGCTTGCGATTCTTACCCAAATTGTAAAAATACTCTTAGTCTTCCTCCAAATAGAACAATCAAAAAAACAAAACAAATTTGCAAAGAATGTCAATACCCTCTGCTAATGGCACTTCAACCAAAAAAGAAACCATGGATATTCTGCTTTAATCCAAAATGCCCCACAAATCAAGCTTGGGAAAAAAAGAAAGAAGAGTATAAAAAAGATATGGAAAATTCTGCAAATTAATTTAAAATTAACTAAAAAATTCCCAAAATCTTTACCCTTGACTTAGAACCATTCTCCCAAATTCCGCTGATTTTTTATCTGCAATAATAATTTACTTTGATTCAAAATCTGATGTGCATCAAAATCATATTTTATCTTTGCAATTTTTTTAACACTCTCCAAAAGTTCCTCTCGAGAATCAAATAATCTAACTCCATTTTTAATCGCTTTCCTGACACTTTCCCTCACAACCCAAACCCCCAAAGCCGCCCAATAAGATGGCGTTTCCAAACGAATAACCAAAACACTGGCCTGTCGCTTAATTGATTCCAAATACTCTAAAATCGGCAACCGCGCAGCATAATACCCTCCTGCACAATTAAATGCATAACTCTTCCGCCCACCATAACTTTCAAAATCCGTCGAAGCCTTAATCTCCGAACTCGGATTCCAAGAACTTCCAGGATAATACAATTCAAACAGCTCATAACTCCAAACATTCGGAAACAGCATAATCAAATACTGATTTCCCATAAACTCTCCAAAAAACAATTCATAATCTTCAATCCATTTATAATCTCGAATATTACTTAACAAATTTTTCCCAAGAGAATCATCAGTAGCAGTAATCGACCAACGCGTCGGAACCAACTTTTTATTTTTCTTTAAACCCAAAGCACCAATACTCAAAATTTTACTCAAAGCATATTCATCAATATTAGTCTTATACAAAATTCCCAAAGCCTCTGAAGCCTTCACCTCATCATTCATCATTTTATCAACTTTCTGATGAACTTTAACATTTGAAGTAATCCTTGCTTTTTGCAACGGAGCACCCATCGCCTGCGGCATTGTAACACGGTCTTTCTGCCTATAAACTTTAACACGTCGCTTTAATTCAATCTCAACATCAACCGGCTTATAAGCAACAGCTAACTCTTTTGCAATATCCAAAAACTTATTTTTCCGACGCACATCTCCTGCCCGAGTTCTAAATCTAGAATTCAACAAACTCTCTCTCAATTTAATAACATCAGAAATCTGAAAATCATTCTGCGCCCAATATTTCGCATCATCATAAACCCACGCATTTTCCTCCCGTTGAATCGGAGACAAAATCCCCACATTCATAAACGGATACTTCAACTTCGAACCAATAAAAACACTCGGCGGACTAACAGAATTCAACTGCGAAATTTTATCTAAATTCTTAAGTTTAAAATTAGTCTCAGCAATTTTCTTCACAACTTCAAAACGAATATTATCCCCCATAAATAAAAATAAACTTACAACTATAATAACATTTATATTCTCAAACTAACCAATCTCAAATTTAACAAAACAAGATAACAATTCTTAAAAAGGACAAACAATTAGAGAGGAGATGGCAAACTTAGGAGATGTACAAAGAAGTCGTGAAGCAAATACAAGAGCATGTGAAAGACAAGATAAAATTCACAAAATGTGGGAAGAAAAGTTCCAACGAAAAAGAGAAGAATTAGATGCAGAGGGAATAAGCGGCTTAATAATAATTCCCTGGGGAAGAGCATCTTATAGATTAGCATTTATTTCAAAAACATCCCATAGAGATACTTGTTTTTTTGATGAAACAAAATTAAATAAATCAACTAGTAGTGAACACTTACCCGACATGGAAGAACCAATATCAACATATCAATGTCCAAAATGTAATGCTATCTACCGACAACCCTTATCAAAAAGAGAAAAAGAAATACTAAACAAAACAAGAACAAAACTTTACGCTAATTAAAAATCTTAACCTCTAAGATCTACCAAATTTCTTTCAAAAGAATTTATTCCACCTTTTCTCAAAAAAAACCCCAAAGAAGAATAAGAACAAACTCCTTCTCTAACTAATCTCTTCCAAGAATTAACCAAAGGCAAATCTAATGAAACCAATGCTGTAGAACCTCTTGATTTAGATAAGACAGCCCCAGTAGATAAGTGTTCAAAATCAACCTCACTCAATCCATACTCTCCTTTAAGTCCAAAATATTCACTTTCAAATCTTTGCTTAGCTAATTTTTCTTCCTCACTTAAATCAACAACAAAACCTCTTGACTTAAGTCTATTTCCTAACCTTCTTGTATTTCCCGCCAATACCTTAGTTAAACCTCTATCCTTATCCCCATTACTCCTGATTTTTATTCTCTTCCCCCCCTTAAATCTATTATCCTTTTTTCCTTTAACCTTTTTTTTAGAAGCACTCCTTAATTCATTATAAACTCCACCTATAATATAAAAAGAAACAGTATCCTCCTCAGAAAGTCTATCAAAAAAAGATAAAGCATTAAGTCTTAATTGATCTGAACAATCATTTATCCAACGATTAGATTTATCTGGATCAATAGTCCAATAACGGGCAATCGCTGAAGTATCAACTAACACAATTGGATATTCTTGTCTCATCTCATCCAAAGTCAAATATTTTTCCATAAATTTTATCATTCAAAACCATTTATAAATCTTTCTAAATGTAATCACTTTATAGGAACACCTAAAACAAACCCTTTTTCTTAAAAATTCCTTTATCCCGAATCTCAAAACTCATTTCTTTTTCTGGCAAACTTCGATGTTTTAACAAAATAGCTTTCCGTTTACTCGAACTTTTATTTAATTGAATAATACATTTACTCCAATACTTAAACAAATCTCCCCCAATGATATTTACTTTTTTCTCCTCAGAAAATGCATCCCCTTCAACATAACTTGAATAAACTTGATTAGTGATCAAAACCGGAATCTTCTGCTTCCGCGCAATCTCTGCCAAAGTCCTCATCTGTTTTGCCATCTCCCCATTTACCCCACGCACTTTTTCAATATCTTTAGATTTTGACGCATCCATTAATTCAATCCGATAAAGCATTGACATCCCATCAATAACAATCAAACCTACCTGCTCCTTTTTCAAATATTGCAAAAGTTTCTTAAACGATTCTGCCTGCTCCTTAAAATTCACAGGCTCCAACAAAAAAAACCTCTCCAAAATTTCTTCAAAGTTTTCCCCGACAATCTGCTTAACCCTTTCAACAGAAAACCCGCCCTCACTATCAATAAAAATAACTTTCTTCCCCTCCCGCGAACAACTACATCCTGCAAGAATTCCCAAATTAGTTTTCCCAGACGCCGGCGGCCCAGCAATCATAGTGATAACATCTTTTTCATAACCTCCATTAAGAAACTCATTAAAATCAAAACTACCACTTGAAATTCTCTCAGACATAATTAGCAATAGAAATAATAAGTTATAAAATTAATTGTGATAAGAAACAAATAAATTTACTGATAATAAAAAATTACTGCCCGTATATAAAATATTTTCTGCATTTTTCAAAGGGCAACTCTCGAGACCTATTAGATGCGAGATAAATATGAATCTTCCCCCCCAATGAATCTCTAGCAACACGCTTCAATCTCCTTAAATGACCATCAAAACGATTAATAAACCCACTATATTCCGCATCCAGCCTATATCTATCTTGATCCTCGGACAAATCATCGTTTAAAGGAAAACCTCTTTTCCTCAATTTACCTAAAAAATTAAGGCAAGTTTGATAATTACATTTTGCTTCCAACAAAGCCACATCTCTCACTTCTTCATCATCTAAATGCTTAGTAACTTCTTCAAGCACTCTATCCCTCTCCTCATTTAATCTTTGTAAACAAACTTCATAATTTTTCATCTTATTTTTTAATCCTTTTTTAATAATTATCAAACCAAAACCTGTTCGGGAATTCCTTCTTGCGCAGGCCAAATCCTAGCTGTTCCAAGTCCATAAATTCTATCCAAAACTTCTTTAGTCCCTTCAGCACTCAACCCTTGCTCGAGCATATAATCTCTAACAAGCGGACCCTCTTCAAACTTAAAAATTGGAGAAAACAAATTTAAATCATCAGCATCATAATCTTTACCAAAATCTCTAAGCCCTTTTTTAACGAAATGTAAAAATTTATCTGGAAAAGGAATATATTCCTTACCTTCTCTTGCCATTCTCTCAGTAAACAAAGAATAAACATGTCCTAAAGGAATTTTAGCACCCTCACAAAAACCAGAATCTAATTGAAAAGCTCTTCTATCACCTCTACCTTTAACTTCGCCTTTAAGCCCATTTTCTCTTGCCCATTTTTCTTCTTCTGAAGCTCGTTCTTCTTCAAGTTGTGTATGATTATAAAATGTTTTCATCTTCTTCTCCCAGAACTATTCTCTGAAGTCAATCATCTCCAATTTATTTCAACTTAGCAAAGTCTTTTTCAAAACTATCCAGCTCTTTATCAATTCCAGCAATAGCGTCATTAATCACTTTCTTAGCCGCCTTACCTTCTGTCTTAACTTTCAAAATAGGATTCTTTGTTGGATGTTCTCTCTTCCAAGCCGCAAACTTTACAGACGAATCTTTATTCAAATACACCCTCAAAATTTCCACAATTGTCAAATTATCAAATTCAACTTCGATTTCATTCTTCTCATCCTTTAATATCTTAATTTCCATATTATCAAATTATAAAATTCATTTATAAAACTTGCTATTTTTGAGATTATTAATCTAAATCCTTTCTTGTTAGATAAATCATTTTTGAGGGATGATCTCCACCCCATTGAATTCTCCCAACATATTTAGAAGCAGAGACTACATCAATAGGTTTACCCGCTATACAACCTAAACTTCCATTCGTCATCCATCCTCCTGATTCAACAGCATTTGAAAAAACTAGATAAAGATCTTTCGTCCCCTTCTCAAATTGTTCATCAATTCTATCAATTAACCCTTGCAAAGGAACTCTAAAATAGATTTCATCATCTAAAAGTTCCACTTGAGGAATTTTGTTTAAACTTTTCATAAAATTTATTACTATAATTACTTTAAAAAGATTATTATATTCTATTTTCTACCAAATACTAGATCATCAATTTCTTCCTGACTTAATATTGCTTTACCAGAAGGGTTCTCGGTTTTTCCCTCAACTTTATCATTTACTCCTTCTACTAATTTAGATTCTTGTTCTAAATCCTCAGTTTCATCCCAAACAAATTCAGGTTCATTTTCCCTCGCCCCTTCATTAACAACCAATGCCTCTCGCTTATTTTTCATCTCTTGTAAATCAGCAATTGTCAAATTTTGGGAACCAACAGAATTAACATCTAAAACCTCTTCAACCCCTGCATTATCTAAAACAACTGGTCTTGCTTTTTGTTGCATCTCTTCCACAATCTCTGGCTTAATTAATCTTATATTTAAAAACAACTCAATCTTTCGAATCAAATCATACCCTGTCGGAACAACCCCCTGCTCTGCCAAAATAATTGATTTCTCAACCTCTCCAATCTCCTCGGCAAATTGTTTTGTGGTCAACTTTTTCATTCTCCTATATCTTTTTATTAACCAATGAAAATTCTTAATTAAATCAACCCTATTCTTTGCAGATTTATTAACTCCATTACAAACATTCTTCTCAACTAAATCCCTCAGGGTAGAATCTTGTTCCTCAATTTCTAAACTTACATTATTCAACTTCCGTTTATTTTCAATTCCCGCAACCCGTGAAATCCGATCATAAATATCATGCTTTCTCTCAAACTCTTTTAACTCCTCTAAATCCTTATTTTTCATCAATGGAACACTTTCCTTATGAGAACATCTCCGACAAATCTTTTCAACGCCTCCAGGCGTAATCGCATCATAAAGCAATGCCTTTTCATTATCAATCCCGCATCTAAAACACTCTACCATATAATCAAATATCAATTTCCATTTTTAATTATTGCTGTGATAGAAAAGATATCAATTAAGATAAATAATCGAACTTCCATCGCTCTCATCTTCCGATTTTTCCAAAGTCTGCTCAATTTCCTCAAGATTCTGCGGATTAAAAATCTTTATTTTTTCATTCACAACAATAACTGGAGATTCACTAATATCATATTTTAACTTCAATTTGGAAATCAAATTACTATCTAAATTAACATCAAAAGAATATATCAAAAGAGAATCTGAATTCCGCGCATAAACAGTGTTCAACAATCTTCCAACTTCTTCACTTTGCTCAATCCCTTTCTCTTCATTAGAATAAAAAAAGAGAATAGTAGCCATTCCCAAATCACATTGGTCATTTAAAATATTAATAAATTCCAAGTGCTCTAATTCCACCAAAGTATAAAATTTTTTCTGAAATAAAACATCCTCATTATTTTTACCAAACTTTTTTTCAAGGTCATCAATTATCCTTCCCTGAAAATTCAAATCCTTTGAGACTTCTTCAAACACTTCCCCCCCACAAACATTCTTTTCAAAAAGAGTATAATCCAATTTATCCTCAAAGATCTCATACGCCACATCTTCCTGAAGATTCGAAACTCTCTTTAATTCAACATAAGAGAAAAAATAACTACTATAAATCACCAAAACAAACAACACAGTAGCTATCACAAATGACCAAAAATATCGCCGCCCACTTTGAATTTTTCTATTTTCCATTTTCTTTTTTTGATTTTTATCCTTAAATATATTTATATGATTTTATCTCCACTTAATACTCTTAAAAAACACAGCATAAAATATTGAAACCATCCACCAGATAGCAAATAAAGTTGCAAAAAAGATAAAAAATAAAGGAACATTAATCAACAAATCCCAACGTCTTCCGACTTTTTTCTGTGCATAATAAAGATATGCAAACAGAACTCCCATAAAAATTACCAAAAAAATCAAGACTGGATTACTCAAAACACGATGCAAAAATCTCTCAAAAATATAAGAATTAAATCGATAAATGCTGGGCAAATCAAAATTAACATTTCTCAAAAATAATAACTCTCCACGAACATCAAAAGCAGTTTTAATAAATAAATATCCTGTCACAACCAAAGAAAAGAAAACACTAATAACTGCAATAGGGATGACAAACATTCCCAAATCCCCGTATTTTTTACTAATCATAAATTTATATTTCAAAAGATTCTGGATCAATCCAAAATACCATCTTCGACGCTGAATCAATAATGTCTTAAAAGTATTCATTGGAATTGTATAAACCGGAGCCTCAGGACAATTCTCAATAATATATCCTTTAGATTGAATTCTTAAAGCCATTTCCAAATCTTCAGTAATATTCCCTTCCTCATAAACTCCGTATTTGTCCATAAAACTTTTCCTATAAGCAGTGAATGCTCCAGGCGTAATATAAATTGCATTCAAAGATGCAAAAGCTTTTCTCAAAAAAAGTCCCATTAAATATTCAACATGCTGAATCCTTTCTAAAATACCTTTAACCTTTGACATAATCATCGAAGGGGTAACCGCCATCACTTTTTTATTTTTAAAATATCTAACCATTCGCTGAATTGATTCTGGATCTACCATAGTATCTGCATCCATACTAAGAATAATTTCTCCAGTTGCTTTTGTAAAACCATAATTAAATGCAGCCGCCTTACTTCCCCCATTTACTTTTTTAGCAAAAACCCGCACAATTTTAGATTTAAATCCACGAGCAAATTTCAAACTATCATCTGTACTTCCATCATCAACAAAAATAATCTCCAATTTACCCTTAGGATAATTTGAAGCAGTAATTGATTCAAGAGTCTTAGTAACCGCATCCCCCTCATTATAACACGGGATAATCACCGAAACTTTCGGAAGCTCAGCATCAGTCAAAAACTCTCGCTTCTTTTTTGTATCAACAACAAAACTCCAAATATAAAAAGTCGTCGCAAACAATCCCAAATAAATCGAAAGATAAATCACCACACTTATAAATTCCATAACCTAAGAATTAAAATTTAGTTTATAATCTTTTATCTCCTTAAGAATATAAAAGATTGCGATTAAAGAAAATTGTTTAACCGGAAGGATATTGAGGTTCAATTTTAATCTCTTCTCATTCCCTTCTACCCTCAGCCACTACCTCTACCCCTTCACCATAACCTGTAGGATTCTTGCCCAAGCACTCCGCAATCTCGTGCCCTTCCTGAGGGTATTGGGGTACACTGAGCAGTGCTTTCTTCTCTTCATCATCGTCAAACTTTCCAGCAGCTTCCTCCTTAGCAACCTCTTTCTCTGCTTCCTCAATTTCCTTATCCAAATCATCATTCTGATATTCTTTAGACTCCTCATCAATATCCATTCCTTTTCCATCTTCTCTTTCTTTAACATTAAAATAATCATAAAACGAATCTCCCAAAGTCAACTCATATGTATGCCCAACTTTTTTCTTTTTAAGTAACCCCAAATCCGCAAACTTCTTAACATGTTCATAAGCCTTATTTCCCCGAATTTTAATTATCACAGATTGTTTAATTGGTTGCTTGTAAGCAATAATCGCCAAAGTCTCTTGCTCAGCTTTTGAAAACTCTGCAGACCCTGTGGCCAAACGATTAACCAGATAAGAAAATTCCCTCCTCAAATCCATTTTCAAAGCACCTTTCTTTTCAAGAATTTCAATTGAAGAATCTTTTTTATCATATTTTTCTTGCAACTTTTCTATAAGCTCTCGAATAATAATTGGATTTAAATCAGTCAAACTAACCAACTCTGCCATACTCAACCATCTACCAGAAATAAAAAGAACAGCCTCTAACTTTCTCAAATCCTCTTTTTCTGCAGACTCATCAATCTCTTCCAAAGTCTCAGCCAAAACCCTTGGCTGAATGGAAACATCTTGTTTACTCCTCGCCGGCACATCTGACATGTAAAGAATAAAACAAAAGTAGTTTTAAAGGTTATGATGAAAAACCAGTGATTAATTAAACTAAAAATTAAACAAAATAATATGAATTTTAAAACAAAAGAACACCAAAGCATTTTTCTCATGTTTATTCTAACAACTTTCTTTCTCATCTTCCAACACAAAACAGCTCAATCATGGGACTTCAGCGTTTATGTACTAAATGCAAAATATTTATTTTCCAACGGCACATATTTTGAACTATACCGAGCTCCATTAGCAAGTGGACTATTAGGATTATTATTTATCTTTGGAAAACTCAGCGAATACATTTACCTGATTATTACCTCTACACTTTTCCTAATCGCCAATTTGAAATTATCTAATTCAATCTTTAAGAAATATCCTAAAAAAGAATTAGCTCAATTAATTTTTTATTTTTTTAGTTTAAGTATTTTCGTTCTAGTATACGCAACAAGTGTTGGAACAGAACTTTTGGGGCTAGCTTTTTTTGAATTATTTTTAGCCGCACTAATAAATAAAAAAGTTTCTGGACATTATTTGGGCCTTGCAATTCTAACCAGATATAACTTTCTGATTTTTTTTCCTTTTTTATTTTTCAATAAAAATTATAAAAAAATAATCAAAAATACATTTTTAACATTCATCATAATTTTACCGTGGGGAATTTTCAATTTCATCAGATACAATAATTGGTTTGCAAGCATAATTGATTCATATGCACTTAATGTTTATTTAAGAGATTACATCTTTCAATCATTTAATTTTTTAATCATTGCTAAATTAACCACTTGGTTTTTACCATTAACAATTATTGGATTAACATTATCAATATTACAAATTATAAAAACAAAAAATCTCAAATCAAAAAGCCTGAGCATAATATTTATTCTTATATCAATCTTAATAATTTTTGATTGTTACCAAATACCATTAAAAATAGAAAGATATCTTTTCAACCTTAGCCTCCCAATCGCATTTTTCTCCTCGATTGGATTTCTCTATCTCTATAATAAAATAAAAATACCTAAAAAAATAATTATTTTTGCATTAGTAATTATTTTCCTTCTTATCATCAGCACATTAACTTTTGGAGCATATCAGCGAAGACATTACACAGATAAATTTTACAACGCAGCCCAGGACATAAAAAAACTAGACCTCACATCATGTGAAATCCTATCCCCACATTGGGTACCTGTAACTTACTATACAGAAAATGTCTACGCGCTAGGAAGCAACAGTATTCAATCAAGTATCTACAATAATAAAATAATTTTAATATTCAAAGGAGAAACAACCATCGACGATTTATTCAAAACGTCGGAAATAGAATCTACAAATAAAATCTACGAAACAGAAGAATACTTCTTAATAGGAAAAGTAAATTTAACAAAAATAAATTGCGCTCCAAAATATGTATACAATTCAACAATTGTAAATAATCACTGTGAAATTTTATCCAAAAGATTCACAAAAATAAAATTAGAAACTATTTCTTACAAAACTTGCGAATTAATTAATTTCAATTTTTAGAAAATCTAAATATAAACAAAGTTAAAATAGCTTTTAATCCATCAATAGGTTTAATTTTTTTACCCTGAAGAACAGACCGCGGGTTATAACTTATTGGAATCTCAATTATTTTATTTCCCCTATTCAAAATCTTAGAAGTCAATTCAGGTTCAAGTCCAAATCTCTTACTTTTAATTTTCATCCCTTTAACTATTTCTCTTTTAAAAACTTTATAACAAGTTTCCATATCAGTTATCTTGCTAAAATATAATACAGAAGTCAAGAGAGATAAAAATTTATTTCCAAAATAAAACTTAGTCTTTGGAATTTGATTATTTCCAAGAAAACGAGAACCATAAACTACATTGGTTCTCCCATCTAAAATTGGTCTTAAAAGTTTAGGGTAATCATCAGGATTATACTCAAAATCAGCGTCTTGAATAATTATCAAATCCCCTGTAGCAAAATTCATCCCCTTAACAATAGAATGTCCTTTACCAAAATTTTTCTCACTAAACAAAACTTTTATTTTATCATCCTCCATTGATTTTAAAATCTCTCGAGTACCATCTGTTGAAAAATCATCAATAATAATCAGCTCTTTTTCAATTTCTCCTAAATCAACATTTTGAATTCTCTTAATTATTCCTAAAATAGTCTTTGATTCATTATATGCTGGAATTAAAATAGATAATTTCATCAACAAAATACATAAAAAGCATATAAAAAGATTTAGATAATGAAATCAAATAAAAAAAAATTTACATTATTCTGTATAGTAGGTATTTTGAGTATGTTTGTAGATTTATTAATTTTTAATTTTCTTTTCAACTTTAAGATAAATTTTATTCTTTGTAGGGGCCTGGCAGTTTTTGGAGCAACAATTTTTAATTTTTTTATAAACCGAAGTCTAACATTCTCTGCCAAACAACACAAAATAATAAATCAACTTCCCAAACATATTACAATTTACAGCATCGTCATGCTAATAAATATCCTCGTAAGTGCCACACTTTTAGAATTACTTGGAAACCAAGTCCTCTACGCAAATATAGCATCACTCTCAGGAATAATCTATGGAATTCCAATAAGTTTTATCGGTTCCCTACTATGGACATTTAGAAAAAAAGATTAAATCTGGAATCTCAAAATTACTCCAATACCTTTTTTAGTCATACTCAAAAACTGCTGACCTTCTTCTGTCTCAATTGAAACCACTTCAACATTAGAAGAAATCTGCTCTGCCAAAGTTTTAAGTTCCTTAGCCAAAACTTTGTCTGTTTCTTTTGAAAGAATTAAAAGTTCAACCGCCCCGTATTGAAATGCTTTCCGAATCCCCTCTTCATCATAAACCACCAATTCAGATTTCTCTCCCAAAGTTGTAAAAAACTTTTCAAGAATTTTTTTCTCTTTAATAATTTCTTGACTTGCTAAAATATCTTGAGATCTTTTAACCAATTCCTTTAACCCAGATTCATCAGTATCTCCCAAATCAATTCTCCCCAAAACTTTTTCCTGCAACTGATTTGTTAAATATTCTCCATCTAAAAACTCATCTTTTGTAGGAATCGGACCCCCAATCAAAATCCCCTTTAATTTTGGATTTTCAAAAAATGCTTGTTTCATTTCTTCTGCTATTCTTTTGTAAAAATCTTTTGTGAGTCCCTCAGTAATCCTATGATATCTTTGAGCACTCTGACCCCCCGCCTTAACTTTACCCGGAACCCCAGAAGTCATCTTTTGAATTACTTCAATCCTTTTTCCTTCCAACACCCCTACAGTTGCTTCTTTCCTATCCATCACTAACAATCCAAAAATTTCCTTCACTTCCAATTGTTCATGTAATGGTTCTAAAACAAATTCTTTATCACATCTATACATTCGATGTTTCATAGGTAATGGCGGCTCAATATCCCATAACTGCAAATCCCCTTGTCCTTCAATCTGTGAAACATTCCCCGAAAAAACAGCCAAACCATTTTCCGGAGTTACTTTCAAAGTTTTAAGGTATCGAACAATTTTATCCAAAGCGTCAGTCACATTCTTCCGCGTCGCTGTAGATTTAATATTTTTAGCTGTACTTTTCTCACCCTCAATCTGACGCTGAACAGCATTAACATCATAACCTGCTGGAATATAAACAGTAATCAATTCAGTATGTCGCCCACGGTGTTCACTAAGTTTTTCTAACAATTCTTCTAAATCAATCTTAGATAATTTAACCATATTAAATTAAGAAATAATGAGTTTAATAAAGTTCGGGTCAAGAAAAAACAACTACTCTTTCTAAATCACAATAATTAAAATTGCCTGAAGAACCATCCTCAAAAGTCAAATCATAATCTAATGAATCAAAGTAAGTCACATCCCCAATTAAAACCCCAAATCTCTTATCAAAAACACCAATCTCATCTTGATAATGATTACGCATAAATACTTCTTTTATCCCTCTTCCTTTTTCACCACATGTCCCGCAAAAATCTCTCAATTCATCAACTCCCTCCAAGTTTTCAGACACATTAACAGGAAGGAACTCTAAAGGTTTAAGAAATCGCCTTGCATCTGAAAGTTGTGATTTAGCATTTATCATTTTGTAAAAAAGAAATTTAAGTTTAAAAACATATCCTTAAAAATTAAATTTTATGGCAAGATTTTAAATCTTTTTCAAACTCTTTTAATCCCTTTGGCAACTTAATCCCCTCAATAGAATCCCTCAAACTAATTCCAGCATCTCTTTTCTTTTTCCAAATCTCGGAATTAAATTCCATAATTTTCTCAACCAACTTCAAATCAGATTTCCCTAAATTTGCTTTCGGCCAATCAGCTTTCAATAAATCAATTCCTTTCTCTTCAGCAATTGTAGTCGTTACTTGTGGAATTATTGGATAAATTAAACACAAAAATCTTTCAAGCAAATAATGCAAAGTCCATTTAGCCGAATTACTTTCTTGTTCTGAAAATTGATCCTCTTGATTATACGCTCTTGATTTCACAACTTCTAAATAATGTGACGCAAAAACTTCCCACAAAAATCTCCTTAAATCTTGAGCAGGGTGATTAAAATCATAAACTGCATAACTCTCATCACATCTCTTACTAAGATCTTCAAGATAATCTATAAATAATTTATCTAAAGATTCCACCTTTGGTTTTTTTACCGGCTTATTAAACATCATTACAAATCTTGAAACATTCAACAACTTAGTCAAAGTTTTCATCTCTGCTCGCATTTTATCTTTCGAACAAATAAAATCACCCTTCGACAAATCTCCTTCAACTGCCGCCCAAAGTCTCAATGCCTCTCCCCCATAATCTTTCAAAATTTCCTGAGGATTAATTATATTCCCCACCGACTTAGACATTTTCTTCCCTTTACCATCAAGGATATGTTGATGAATCCAAACATCTTCAAAACAAGATTTACCAGTTTCTAAATATCCTCGAAGCAAAGTATAATACAACCAAGTCCGCACAATCTCTTTTCCCTGGGGCCTCAAAGTTGCAGGATAAGCTTTTTTAAAAAATACATCGTCAGATTTATACTTCAATAAATTCAATTCTGAAATAGAAGAATCCATCCAAGTATCCAAAACTCTTTCTTCACCTTTCCATTCCAACTTAAAATCTTTTACTTTCTTCATAGTATTTTTTCCCTCACACCAAACCTCAGCATCTTTAGGAACTTCATCTTTCCAAGGCTGAAAATATTCTATGGCTGTAGGAACCGCAATTAATTTTTTCCCTGCATCTTCTGCATACCATAAAGGAATTTCAGTTGCATAAAATCTCCGACGAGAAATTGGCCAATCAATTGAAATTTTATCAATCCAATCATCTAAAATTTTCTTTGATTTTTTAGGATAAAAATTAATTTTAGTAGAAATCTTCTCAACCTTCTCTTTGAATTCCATTTGTTTCAAATAATATTCCGGCATTTCAATAAACTCAATTTCTGCTCCAGACCTTTCAGAAACAGGAGTACGATGAGAAATTTTTTCTTGCTTCACTAATAAATTTTTCTCTCTTAATAATTCAATAATTTTCTCCCTTGCCTCTCTCACTTTCAAACCTTTCAAAACTCCCGCCTGTTCATTCATCCTTCCATCTTTCCCAATAGCAATTCGAGGTTCCAAACCTTGCTCTCTAAAAAATTGTATATCTGACAAATCCCCTGCCGAACACATCATAGCAATTCCAGTTCCTTTTTCAATATCTGCCAAAGGATGAGATTTAATTTTTATCTCTTCTTCAAAAATAGGAGAAATAACTGTCTTCCCACCTAGATGTTTATACCTCTCATCTTTTGGATTAAAAATAACCATCCCGCAAGTGCAAATCAATTCCGGCCGAGTAGTTCCAATAATAATTTCCTCCCCTGTTTCCTTCACTTTCCATTTAATATCATTAAAATTAGAAGACAAATCTTTATACTCAATTTCTGAATCTGCAATTGTTGTCCGCAATTTAGGATCCCAATTATTAATCCTAGAATCTTCATAAACCAAACCTTTCTTAAACAATTCAATAAAAGTTGCCTGCGTTAATTTACGATATTCTGGAGAATCTGTTTTGTAAACTGCCCCAATAAAATTCCCTTCTTTATAAGAACTAAAAGAAATTCCAATCCGCGCAAAACTATCAATTGACTCAACCCCACATTCATCAATCAACTTTTTACAATAACCTAAAAATTCCTCACGACCCATTTTAAACGCAGAAATTTTGTATTTTTTCTCAGCACCCATTTCAATAGGCAATCCATTATTATCTAATCCTAATGGAAACAAAACCTCAAAACCTTTCATTCTTTTATAACGAGCAAACATATCCATAAACGCATAAGTAACAGCATGTCCCATATGAACTGGCGCATTAATATACGGCGGAGGCGTGTCAATAGAATAAATTTTCTTTTTGGTATTTTTATCAAAATTAAACAGCTCCGCCTTTTTCCATTTATCTACAATTTCTTTTTCAACTTCAGGCGACCAATTCTTAATATCTTTCAAAGCCATAACTTAATCAGCATATCTTTGTTTTTAAAATTATTCTCCTTTTTCTTTTCTCTGTTTTTTAATCTGAGTCCTCATTCCAGAAGCATAAATCCCAAAAAACATTTTAAGATCTTTTGCTAATTCAGAATTTCCTTGATCATGTTTTCGAATATGGACCCCAGTTTCTCCAGCTGAAAAAGAAACAAAATTCTGTAAATAACTTAAATCCACAAAAGCTAAACATCTTAAAAAATGAGATTTAAAATATTGATGCAACCGAACTTGAGAAAATTTCTCATCTCTTTTTCTAATTCGCACAAAAATGCTTCTATCATCATTTACTTCTAAATGTTCACATTCATAATCCATCACCAAAGTTTCAACACGATATCTCATCCTTGCCTTCCAATTTAATAAATCCCTATTCTCCTCCCGATACCCCTCAATATTTTCAGCCCTATTCTTTCGATATTTTATTTTTCTCTCTCTAATTTCTTCTCTATGTGCTTCACGATACTTTCTTGCTCTTTCTAAACATTCCTCTTGATGACGAGAATAATAATCCCTTGAACTTTTTTTCACACCCTCTCTAAACATAGAATCAGATTCATATCTCAATTTACGATTTTTATTATAAGCAACATTATTCTTATCCCACCACTCCGCAAATAAAGCCGCTTTCTGCTCCGCAGTTCTTACCATAAAATAACTCAAACCAACACCTTTAAAAATAATTGTATTATCAATTTATCATGGCAGATACAGGATTAAACCTTCCAGGAGGATTCGGTGGACTAGTGAGATACAACGAAGAATACTCAAGCATGTTCAATTTAAAACCAGCACATGTAGTTTTATTTATAATTTTTATCGTTGGAATTAGAATCGCACTACCAATAATTTTTTAATTATAGATTTGGCCGATTGTTTGAGTGAAAATATTTTAATGAATTAATATCAAAAGTTCCTGCAAAAATTTGATTTGTTTCATCACTCCTATCAAAATCCTTCCAAACCAAAACCAATAAAAACCCTTTTTTCTTAAACCAAATATGTTTCCAGGATTAGGTGGATTAAACCCAAAAAAAATGCAAGGTCTCATGAAACAAATGGGAATCTCACAATCAGAAATAGACGCTTCTAAAGTAATAATTGAAAAAGCAGACGGAGGAAAACTAATTATTGAAAATCCTTCTGTTACAAAAATGAATGTTCAAGGAAACGAAATGTTACAAGTCTCAGGAGAAATAAAAAAAGAAAATGAAGCACCAACAATTTCCGAGGACGACGTAAAACAAGTTGTAGAAAAAACAGGTGCAACAGAAGAACAAGCAAAAAAAGTTCTTGAATCAGTTAACGGAGATTTGGCTGAAGCAATTTTAGAATTAAGTGCTTAAAATTATTCTATTTAGTCAACTTCCCACCAAAATTCGATAATTAAAAAATTAATCATAACAAAACATCTTTGATGTTTTGCAATTTGGGTTCGCGGAAAACCACAACAAGGGTGGGCTGATTGATTTTTTAATTTCCAAACCAAATAAAAAACCACATACAAAATATTCCAATTTTATAATTCCATTTAAGTTCTAAAAAATAAAAAGCCCCGTAAGGGGCCAAAAAGAAAAAAAATTAATTTTGTTTTTAGTTTATCTATGAAGATTCACAACAAATACAAACCATATCAATGTCAGTTACGGCAGCAGGATCCTTGTCCACTTCAGAATTTCGAACAATTTCATTAATTGGATCATCTGTACATCCTATTAATAAACTCAAAGAAGTACTATCGTTAAATCCTATTAATGTCTGTCCCATAAGACAACTAACACCATTGTCGACACAAACCTGATGACAAGAATCCGCACCAGCATCTATAACAACGCCGCATTTACGATCCAACATCTCTAAAACACCTTGATAAGTTACTTTTGAACTTTCAGATTCATAACCTTCACAAATATTTGCACAATCGCTTGGCCTGGTAATTATCCCTGAAACTACATCATCTCCAGAACTTGAACATTCTGATTCTTTATCGTAGCTAGATATATACGAAAAATCACCTTCTTCAGTTCCACAGCAACATTTTGGGTATTCTGTCTCAGGTAATTCGTTAGAATCTAAACACATATCCTCAAACTCAATAGATTCAAGACTAGAAAAAAACTCCACAACCCTTGTATCAACATTAATAGATTCCACAGTAAATTCGATATCTCCTTCGAAAATAGTCTCAGAAATTCTCAGATTATCTCCGATTCTAAGCCAAGATCCATTTCTGTAAGCACTCACATCAACAATAGATTTTCCAGAAGATTCCATAATACTATCTGCTGTAAAATAAGACTTAGTTCCATCATAAGATACAACAAAACCATCGCAAGATTCAGAATCAAAAGTAAAAACCTCCTTATTATCATATTTCCACTCATTTTTCTGATTCATATAAAGCGCATATCTATAACCTGATTTAAATTCATCGTATCTATTTTCATCTTTATTTGGATACCAATAACCTTGATGTTTCCAATTAGAATCATAAGTTAAAATATATCTCAAACCCTCTAAATCCGCGGTCGCGTCTTTAATAGATAAATCTTCATCGCTCCAAGTATACCAATAATTCCAGCCTCTTTTAAGTTGAACACCGTCGGCCAAATCGTCTAATCCGAAATTACTTGGAGAAAATAAAACATCTCCCTCGTCGCTGGGCTTAGGCACTCCTTGAAAC
>Ga0209042_1000146_pt1 | contig 87791 bp, 84 predicted proteins | sample SaaInlV_200m_DNA_6_FD_184649 | JGI IMG/M metagenome (GOLD analysis project Ga0209042, IMG submission 184649) | Marine microbial communities from expanding oxygen minimum zones in the Saanich Inlet - SI037_S2LV_200m_DNA (SPAdes) (version 2) | ecosystem: Environmental > Aquatic > Marine >... | reverse complement strand
AAAGACCGCAGAGATTTGAGCATCTTTCAAATCGGCTTACGCTTTATTGAAAGGAGAATAACCAATGAGCTCTTTGCTCCTGTTTCGCTTTGTTCCTATCGCTGACGATAAACTGTCAGGTGACTAGTAAAAATATTAGTTTTTAGATACTTGATTATTATAAACGAAAGCCAAATTTAAATACATCAGTGACGGCTATTTTTATATGAATTATCAGATTTCTTTCATAACTCTTACATAATCCAGATCTCGCAGGCGATGAACAAAAAACAAGGACATCCCAAGTAAGAGCACAGCAGTTAATTGGTGCGTCAGCGCAAGCCAAATCTGGACATTATAGAGGACTACATACACCCCAAAAGTGATCTGCAAAGAGCCTATTCCCAATATCCACAACAAGGCATTTTTCAATTCTCGTGGAGCATCATATTTCCATGCAGCATAGTACAGGTACAAGCCAAAAGTCAGGGCGACAAAGGCAAACCACCTGTGTACATAGACTATTGTCTGTGGCGACTCTAAGAGATATATGGCTTTGTCAAAAAGCCCAGATGGAAGCCAACTCCCAAACATGAGGGGCCACGTATTCGACACATGACCAGCTTTAAGCCCAGCAGTGAACCCACCGTAGGAAATCTGAGTAAGCAAAACACCTACGCCAGTAGCTGCCAATTTTGAAAACCCAGACCATTTAACTTTTTTGCTGTAATCAGGGAAACCAAACCGATGCCCCAAAGCCACCCATAAACTCAGAGCAAACAGACTCAAGGCAAAGAGCAAATGAATCGTGAGACGGATATGACTGACAGATGGACGATCAATCAGACCGCTGGCAACCATAAACCATCCCATAAAAGCTTGGCTTACAAAGAGCAAGCCCATCACAACATAAACACCGAACTCCTTAAGCGGAATGGCTTTCTTTGCTAAAAAGTAGAAAACAGGGATAGCATAGAAAAACCCCGCCAAGCGAGCGATGAGTCTGTGAAGCCATTCGATATAAAAAATACGTTTATATCCTTCCAGCGTCATATTATTATTTACTTGCTGAAACTCTGGCGTCAGTTGGTATTTAGCAAATTCAATATCCCACGCTTGCTCACCAATCGGAGGAAATACACCACTGACTGGATTCCACTCAACAACGGATAATCCTGAACGGGTCAGGCGGACATAGCCACCAAATACAACCAGAAAAGCGACAACAAATGCAAAGATGAATAACCAGATCATGACAGAGTGATTTTTAGTTTTAGGCATAGAAACTCCATTTTTTTGAAGAGATTATAGCATGGGGGATAGGGTGTCAAAAGATGTGCCAGAGGGAAATATTAGCTACTTAAAATTCGCCCCATCTGATGTTTAGGAGTGATTCCAATCATGCTCAACTTGTTCCTGTGACTGGGCATTTGCTCGTCTCACAAGAAAAAGTGCAGGGGTCAGTAGCAAACCCGAGGTTGAGAGTGCAGCGATAACGGAAACTAGTTTGGCGATCAATCCCACTCCAGGTCCACCGGCAATTTGCCCGACGGCATCCACCTGACTGGATATCGAGAGCACAGTTGCACGAGTCTCTGAATCCAGTTTTTGATTAACCCAAGATGTATAAAGCGGAATGGCTACCCTGCGCAGTACCATGATCAGCAGGAATATCCCAAGCGTCACGATGAGGAGCGGCGAAATTGCATACCCGATCAGACTCACTGAGATTAACCCCGTGACGAAGAGCATTGCACGCCCGATGGCTTGGGGCTGGCTGGTATCCAAACGTTTTTCTATAGAGCGCATGGCAATGATTGTGAGAACTGTACCGATTGCGCGCACGACACCGAAAAAGGCGACTTGATTGCTCATAAAAAGAGCGGGTAATTCAAAATTATCAATCAGATGTTTGACCCATAATCGGTCGAAGCCTTCGCTATATAGACCATAAAATAAGCCGATCCAGAGGATCGTTTTTAGGCGAGGGCGAGCACGAACGGCTTTGATGCCTTCTCTAAAGGTATAAGCCATTTGTCCCCAAGTATCGCGATCTTCTTTGGGAGTAGGTTTGAAACCAGTCTCGGGCATGGTTAGCATGAGTGCTACACCGATCAAAAAGACTCCTGTTCCGCCCAGACGAATGGGCATGGCCACATTTTCCCCACCGACAAGTACAGCGAGACCCGTTCCGAGCAGGGCCGCATATTGCCCAAAACGTGTCGCACGCAGAAAGAGTTTATTTGCTTTATCTTCGCCGATCTCGTCGCTGATCCAGGCTTGAGAAGCTCCGCTGGTAAAAGTGTATCCCAACCCCCAGATGACTTGTGCTAATAAGATGGGGACAAAGGCTGGGAAAAAACCTTCCACCATAAAACCCAGTCCCATCAAGATATATCCGATGATGATGGAAAGCCTACGTGAATAAATATCGGCGACCACACCTGTGGGAATCTCAAAGATAAAAGCTGAGACCTCCAAGGCTGTACCGACAAGTACCAATTGCAGAGGAGTCAGCCCCGCTACAGTGACCTGATAAAGCGAAGATGCCACAAAGATCATTGGGAAAAAGGTTGATGCAGCGACTTCGATAAAGAGGTATATTTTTGTTGCACTAAAATTGAATTTCATCTATTTTTACCCAAAGGCGATTTGGCACTTGATAGTGTCAAATCGCCTCTTACTACTTCAACAGCCGGCTAAATTTCTTTGGCAGGCAGCCTTTATTTACGAACTCTTGCTTCTGTATAATCTACAACTCTTTTGAGTTCTTCTGTAGTTATTTTTATAAGATACCGATCATCGCCACCGCCTGTTAAAATCCAATCTTCTTCGAGAAGTTTTGGGTCAATAAGGATTATGGCATTCGGGGCATTGAAAGGTGAGTTTCCACCAACCTGTTGCACAAGATACTTTTCAACTTCCTCCGCTCTAGCTATACGTGGACGCTCGTCAAGCTTCAAGAATTTTCTTACTCTTTCAGTACTGGCACGGTTTTTGGCCGGAACCATTGCGATAACCAAATCGTCTGCCGATGTGATCATCACGATTGACTTTGTTATTCTTTCAACGGGATGGCCACTAACGGCAACAGCTTCTTCTACAGAATGGACACTTTCATCAAAACTGAGTAACTCGGCATCTACATTCTCTTTATGCAACCAATCTTTGATTCTTTTTGAATATTCTGTCATACTATTTTCCTTATAGTTCTTTTCTAAAAAAATATCGTTGATGGCCAGGTGGGAAATCTTGCAGTTCACCAAAAACCTGATAATCATGGTCTTTATAGAAATTTGGCACCTGAAAACTGAATGTATCCAGATACGCATTTTTGGCACCAAGTTTTCGGCCTTCATCTTCAAGTTTTATCAAAAGGCGATGCCCATATCCCAGGCCATGAAGCTCGTCTTTTACCCACAACAAATCTACATATAACCATCCCCAATATACTTCGCCCAGAATACCACCCACAATTTCCTCTTCAGAATCCTGTAATGTAAAACATAGGCGTTGAAATTTGTTGTCACCAACTTTTTCTATATTATATTTGCTAAGGCCGCCGCCAATGATCCCCCACGCGGATTCTTCTGGCTTCTCAACAGAGACGATTTTATATTTTTCACTCATGATTGAATTCCTTTTCTCTTATGCTTGCTTTTGCAAAATTAGTGTGTGAATGGTTTTAGCCTTCGTCTCTCACAAAATCTAGCACGATGCGATTGAACGCCTCCGCTTTTTCCATACTTGGCAAATGTGCGACTCCCGTCATCGTTATCTCTTTAGCATTTGAAATTTTCTTCCCCAGAAGCTGTGAAATCTCTTGGAACTCACCTACATCCAGCTCTCCGCTAATGATCAGTGTTGGGGGTTCGATCTTGTGTAAACGTGAGATCGCTGTGGGGACAATTGCCAGCTCTTCAACATCGTCCACATCCGGTTGCGCAAATATCTTTCTCTGCATTTCTCTGACTTGTTCTCGCACTTTTGGATCAACTTCTCCAGCATCTCGATGAGGACCATCCACCCACATTTTTAGATTCAATTCTGTAGCGGCATCCAAACCCCCATCTTCAAGCAGTCCATCTTCCTTTTCAAAAAAGTCCAGCATCTCTGCTGATTTGAACTCGTGCCCGCCCAAAGCAGGGGCTACTAAGATAAGCTTTTCAACAAGTTCAGGATAACTTAGCGCAAAGTCAATCGCAATATATCCTCCAAAAGAAGCCCCAATGACAACCACTTTCTCAACCCCAAAATTCGATAATATCCCTGCTACATCTTGGTGATGAGCAAAGGTGCCTGCCGACATTCTTGAATCACCATAACCTCGCAAATCAAAGCGAATAACAGAATGTGTTTTTGAGAAGGTGTCAAATTGCTCATCCCACATTCGTCTGTCAGCAACTCCAGCGTGGATCAGTAGAATCACATCACCTTGCCCCGTTTTTTCAACATAGAGCTTTGTGCCGTTGATGGCAATTAATTTCTCAGTTTCTAGTTTTTGTTCTTTCAAGTTTTCTGCCTTTCCTAAGCTGGCTTTTTCGCAACAACCCAAAGAAAACTAACTGGCTTGCCAAACTCTTCGGCGCTTTCATCTTTTGCGCTAATAATCCTTAAACCTGCTTCTTCAACAAGCCCCCGATATGCTTTAGATTTACTCTTTAGGTTCTCTCTATATGCGTTTAGATAAAATGGCTCCTAACATTGTTTTTTTGGAAGGAAGACTCGGCCAAGGTACTGAAATCTTCTAAATATAGATGAGCTTTCTCAAAGCGATTTCATGAGCAAAGCAAATTCAGGTTCTATATTTTCAGGTACAGGGATTCGTACAACACGTCCTGACCCTAGTGCTACATCTATACCTTCGCCGACATCATTATGCATTTCTTCCAATTGAAAGCTGTAGTTTCCAGAGGGACTCATGAGTTCAATTTCATCGCCTACAGAAAACTTATTCTTCACATCAACAAGCAAATCACCAGTGGCAGAGTCACGCTCGATTACTTCGCCCACGAACATCTGTTTAGTTGGTCTCGAAGCACCGCTTTCGTAGTTCTGATAGTCTTTTGGTAAATGACGGCGATAAAAACCTTCTGTAAAACCGCGATTAGACAAGCTTTCCAGATTATCCATCAAGCCCATATTGAACTCATTCCCCGCGAGCGCATCATCAATCGCCTGGCGATAGACCTGCGCGGTGCGCGCCGCATAAAAATGGGATTTGGTGCGCCCTTCAATTTTGATAGAGTCAATCCCTATATCGATCAGCCGCTTCACATGTTGAACAGCGCGCAAATCTTTAGAGTTCATAATATAAGTGCCATGTTCATCTTCAAAGGCGGGCATATACTCACCCGGGCGTTCTTCCTCTTGCAATAAAAATACAGGATTATCAGGTTCAGCAATAATATCCCCTTCAAGGGTTTCTTTTGCCTCATGGACATCGTATTTCCAGCGACAAGAGTTGGTGCAGGCTCCCTGATTCCCATCACGGTGCGTCATATAACCCGATAATAAGCAACGCCCAGAATAGGCAATACACAGCGCACCATGCACAAAGACTTCCAATTCAATATCGGGGCAATGCTGGCGGATTTCTTCAACTTCATCTAAAGATAGTTCACGCGAGAGTATCACACGTGTTAGACCTTGACTCTCCCAAAATTTAACTGTAGCCCAATTGACAGCATTAGCTTGCACAGATAAGTGAATGTCCATATCTGGCCATTTCTCGCGTACCATCATGATTAGCCCAGGATCAGACATGATCAAGGCATCTGGTCCCATCGCAATGACTGGCTCCATATCACGGAGATAAGTACGAACTTTGTTATTATGCGGCGCAAGATTACTGGCAACAAGAAAATCTTTGCCCTGCGCATGAGCCATTGAAATAGCTTCTGCTATTTTTTCCAAATGGTTGAATTCGTTTTTTCTAACCCGTAAACTATAGCGAGGCTGCCCAGCGTAGACGGCATCTGCCCCATAAGCAAAAGCATATTGCATTTTTTTTATCGAGCCAGCAGGTGAGAGAAGTTCAATTTTTTTCATAAGTAGAATACTTTTGTAATAAAAGGTAATAAGGAAATAGACTTCGGTTAGAACCCCAGTTTTAATTTGATAATGACGAGATGCGTTTCATCCACATCTTGAAAATGGATGCCGCGCAATTTCATTCAGTCTATTTTCAATCCACCAATAAATTCTCGGATGACGGAATCTGGCGGAACAATGCTATCGTCGGGATAAGGTTCAATGGTTTGGAGCAAGTTGAATATACGTGTGGCTCGCTCGAAGGCGTCTTGTCGCAGTGGATCGTTTTTGTACCTTTCGACCCACTGAGCAAAACTATCCAACAATTTTGGTTTATATAGGGCCAATTCATAGGGCATGGCACTATTGATGATGAAATCAGCTGATCCAGAATAGGGGATGATATTTCTCATCTCGCTGGAGCGCACATAATGCCAATGCGTTAAGGTTTTTTCGTAATCGTAGGCACGGTGTTGTTGGTCGCGCAACATACGGCGCATAAGACGAATATCTGTCCAGCGGACATATTTCCCTTGCGCATCTTTGAGTTGCAACAAAGGCTCAATATAAAGCCTGACTTTGTTATCGGTGATGCCATCTGTTAGGGGAGGGTATAGACCATAGAGGCTGTCGATCAGGATAATATCGCCTTTGCGCAGACGGAGCGGTGTTTGGTCGGGATGTCGTTTGCCCGTTTTGAAATCGTAAAAGGGCAGGAGCACTTCTTTACCTTCAAGGAGCTGATGAAGGTGTTGGTTGATCAGTTCAATATCCAGCGCTTGGGGTGTTTCAAAATCATAATCACCAAACTCATCTTTGGGATGCATTTCCAGATCAAAATAGTAATTATCCAGATTTAGCTCTACGAACTGCATTCCGATCTTGCCAAGATGATGGGCGATCTTATTTGTCGTTGTTGTCTTCCCCGAAGATGAGGGGCCTGCCACAATTGCCAGACGAACTTCATCTTTTCGCTCTTCGAGTAAGGCACTGACTGTGTTAATATCCCCCGCATAGGCTGCTTCTGACTCTGCGACAATTTCTTTGATCTCTCCATTTTCTATACGCTGATTAAGTTGCTCTACCGTATTTAGATTATGGCTCACAGCCCAATCCAAAGTCCTCCACATTTTTGCCCAGGGGATATATTCAGAGCGTTGCTCGGAAAGCGGCTTCTCTTTTTGCCTACGCCGAGTACGCTCTTCACGATAAAGAATATAGTGTTTCGCGACCTTGGCGTGCCCAGCTTCAATTAACGTCTTCTCAACGACATCCTGGACTTCTTCTACAGTTGGATACTGCTGTGGTTTACACTTCTCTTCCAAGACAGCAATCACCTCATCCGCAAGATTTTCAGCGGTCTTTTTATCCCGCCCCCCAACGGATACTGCCGCGCGGAAGATCGCGTTAACGATCCTGCTGCGCGAAAACGCGACCGTTGCCCCATTTCGTTTAATGACATATTTTATTTTTGCCATAAGATTACTCCATTTAATAGGGGCCGCTCTTATTTATGGTATCCCTGGCCCATAAATATGCCAGTGCATATGTGGCGTTACGCCATCGGTTGCGGCATTGGTTCTGAGATAAAAACCGTTTTTATCAAGCTCTAGCTTAGTTGCTGTTTTCTGTATTGCCAAGACCATCGAAGAGAGCAGTTCACCGTTCAGGGCTTCTGGCTCAAGAATGGATTTGATGTGTTTCTTGGGAATAACCACGATGTGGATTTCAGCGGTCGGTTTTGGGTGGTGAAAGGCAAGAACGTGGTTGTTTTCCCAGACTTTGTCCACTGCTAGTTTTCCTGAAAGAATGTCGTCACAATACCAATCTGGTCTTGGCATTATTATTCCTTCAACATAGCCTTCAACTCCGCCATCGCTACATCTGGCGCCTGAAAATGGATGCCGTGCATGCCCAGTTTACAAGCGGCTTCGATATTTTCGATGAAGTCATCTATAAAGACAGTCTCTTCGGGGGCAACGTCTAATTTATCCAAGACCATTTCGTAAATTTTAGGGTCAGGTTTCGCGAACCCCATCTCGGCGGAGATGAAAATCTCGTCGAAGGCATCGGCTATTTTCCATTTATTGATGAGTATTTTGCGCAGGTTATCCCAAGCGTTACTGAGCATGACCGTTTTATAGCGTGGACACAGAGATTCGATATAGTCGATAATTTCTCTATCTACTTCGTCACCGATGAAGAATTCATCTACAAAGGCGTCGATGCTTTCATCTGTTTCGGGGAGGTCGAGGGTGCGCATGACGTGTTGCATATGGTCACGTGCGCTGATTTCTCCACGAGAAGCGCGTAAGCTGGATTTATTGCCAAAAAAGATTTGGTCCAGTTCAGTGTAAGTTTTGCCAAAACGCAAGCCCAATGCCGCGCGCGGAGCGGTATCTTCCGTCCGCACTAATACGCCCCCCATATCAAAAATAACGACTTTGATGCTCATCGTTTTCGTTTTCTCTTCTTCTTTTCTTTCTTGGGCTTGCCTTTGCTTGATGCAGCCTGTTCTACTAATTTTTTCTGTTTCTTTTCAAATTCAGCGGCGCGCTTCATCATTTCTTCGTACTCGGCTTCCCAGTTTGGGTAGGTTTCTTTCATCCGCTCGTCAGAAATACGCACGGCGTGCTGGCAGTGGAGGCAGGTGGCATCGTAATGATTTTGCCCATCGTTGTGAATGGCGTACATCCCAGCGAGGGCGGCATCTTTATTTTCGGCGAACATTTTATTGCAATGTGAACATTTTATTTGCATAATTTACTCCTTTTAGTTAGAGAAAACGGAACGCGGATTTGCACAGATTTAGCGGATTTACGCAGATAAAAACTGATTTTATTTTCTACATGGCAAAGCCGTGTTGAAAATAAACGGAAAAATCCGTGCAAATCTGTTTCATCCGCTAAATCCACGTTCTATTATTTATTCCTCTATAGATTGTACACTAATCTCCTTGCCTGCCCGCATCTCTTTCTCATATTTATCAAATTTCGAGAAGACAGACATGCCCGCTTTTTCGTAGAGACGGAGCGCACCAGTCAGGTTGCTTGCATCAACACCCAGGCCAACTCTGCGTTTGCCGCGTTTATAAAACTCGGCAAAGGAGTGTTGCAATAGAGCCAGCCCTAGCCCACGTTTGCGCCACGCTCGGCGCACGCCAAGAATAGATACCCAGCCCATATTATTATCTTCAAAAGAGCGCGGGCGGCAAATATTCAACCCGGCAATTTCATCACCATCATAAGCAATAAACCAGAGCGATGGGTCGTAATTCTCCGTTTTAGTCATATAGTGGACAAAGCGCGGGAAACCGACCTCGAAAGGCTCTTCGACAAATCCATAATGATCTCTGAAGGAATCTTCATCTGCCCGATAAATCGCTTCGAGATCGCGCGTGGGGTCAAATGGCTTCAGAACAAGATCATCGGGGAGGCGAGGGGCGGGTGGCTGCGATTCGTCCATCTTTATCTGCATCTGGTAAAAAGAGCGGATGGGACTGTAACCCATATTCTTGAAAAGCTCATGCGCTTCTTTTGCTCGGCTATCTACACCAAGCTCATGCGTAACGCGTACATCGGTCGGCAAAATATCGAGAACGCGCAGAGAGAATCGCTCTGCCCATTCAGTCAGTTCCGTACCCAAGCCGAGACTATAATAATCTGGGTGGACGCGTCCCCAAATCCAGGGTTTGACTGGGGGAATGCGCCGCGTCCAGACTTCGATGTAGGCAGCGAGCGTGCCATCTGGGGCAAAAACGATCCGCGTATCTTCTTCGGGGATGAATTCATCTAAACTCCATTCGGTGCGGAGTTCTTCGGCGGTGAGTTCACGGTGTCCCATTTCTTTTTCTGCCCAAAGATTAAATAAATCCGCACATGCGGGGATGTCGTCCATTGTTGCGGGGCGGAGGGTGAATCCTTGGGGGATATTTATGTCAGTCATGTTGTTTTCCTTTTTCCAGTTTTTGTAAGCTAATTTCTTCCCCAGCACGAAGCTCTTTTTCGTTTTTGTCAAATTGAGAAAAGACAGACATGCCAGCCTTTTTATATAGATCTAATGCGCCAGTTAAACTGCCTGCATCCACGGTAAGGCCAACTTTCTTTTTCCCTCGCTTGAAAAATTCGCCAAAAGAATGTTGCAGCAGAGCCAGCCCCAGTCCCTTTTTTCGCCACGGGCGGCGAACGCCAAAAGAGGAAACCCAGCCCATATTTTTATCTACACGTGAATAAGGTCGACAGATACTGATGCCTGCGATCTCATCCCTATCCCAGACGATGAACCACAGCGTGGGGTCATAATTTTCGGTGTTGATAAAATAGTGATGGAAGCGTGGAAAGTCGATTTCGAAAGACTCTTCAATATAACCATGATGGTCTTTGGAACAATCAATATCTGCCAGATAGACGGCTTCGAGATCACACTCCGGGTCAAATGGTTTCAGAACAAGATCGTCAGGCCAGCAAGGAGCAGGTGGTGGTGTGTCCACTACAATGTGCATCTGATAATACCTGCGATAGGTAGCGTAATCCATATTCTCGAATAATTCCTTCGCCACATCTACGTGTCCATTTATGCCAATCTCAAAGCAAACGCGTAAATGAGTGGGCAGCTTATCAAGAACGTGTGAAGCATAGTTCTCAGCCCATTGGGTGAGAAAAGTGCCAAACCCAAGATTCTGATAATCGGGATGGACGCGTGCCCAAAGACGGGGGCGAAAACCGGCATTTCACCGTGTGTCCACGCATCGGCGTAGCCGACCAGCGTTCCGCTTTCGGTGAAAACGAGAAGAGTATTTATTTCTGGGTCAAATGCTGGAGATTCAAATTGATTGAGAATCCCTTCTTCTGTCATATCCTTGTATCCGAGGGCATCTTCTGCCCAAAGATTGAACATCTCTATACAAGCGGGGATGTCGCCCATTGTTGCCGGACGGATTGTAAATCCTTCGGGGAGTTTTATGGCGGTCATTTTCTTTTCCTTTTTTTGAGACCACAGACATCAACAAAAGCTAAAACCTGAAGTCTGTAGTCTTAAGTCTTATAGCTCTTTCCCAGCACGCAATTCTTTCTCGTAGGTGACATATTCTGTGCCTACGCTCATGCCGGCGCGCTTGTAAAGGCGGGTGGCCCCTGTTTGACTGGCGGCATCCACGCCGAGGCCGACTTTGTGGGTATCACGTTCATAAAAGGCAGAAAATGTTTTTCGGAGCAGTGCCAAGCCCAAACCACGTTTGCGCCACGCTGGGCGCACGCCAAGGATGGCAACCCATCCGTTTCCCATTTTATATTGATTGATCGCGTACCCGACAATCTCATCTCCCTCCCAGGCAATAAACCAGAGTTCGGGGCGGTATTCGTGGCTATCAAGATTTCGCCTTTTCCACTCCTCGTGCGGGATGGGCGTGAAGCCCCAATGGTCTTTGAAGGCTTCCAAGTGGGCATCGTGCACCAACTTGACGTGGGCATCTGCATCAAAGGGGCGCAGTTCGATACCTTCGGGGAATTCAGAGAGGCTGGGTTTTTCATCCAGTTCTATTTCCATCCGCCAGAAAAAGCGGACGGGGGTATAGTCTTCATTCTCATGCATTTCACGGGCAACAGTATCGTCCATAGACATACTATTACGAATGAAAACACGTAGTTCCGCGTCAGCTTTGGCGATTTCTTCACGGGCACGTTTTTCGATAGCGCGGAGAAGAGCTGTGCCAATGCCGATGCTCAGATAATTGGGGTGGACGTAGCCATCGCCAAGTAGAGAGGCGTGTTGGCTTCGATTGTAGAATTCTTCGTATCCGACCACGTAACCCGTTTCTGTGGTGACAACCCAGGTATCTTTCTCCAGAGAGAGATTGGGGTCTTCCCAGATTTCTTTTAATTCTTCTGGGGTATAGGCGACATCTGGATCGCCATCATGTTCACAAACATCATAGACGAGTTTGACGACAGCTTCGAGATCATCCATTCTTGCAGAGCGGAGGGTGTAGCCGTGGGGGAGTTGTGAATTGGTCATTTTGTTTTTTCCTTTTTTTTAAGATGTGCGTTGCATCTTAATGATGCGCTGCACATCAGGTCTTACTAAACCGACATGCAATGCATCCAGTGCAGATGCAATGCATATCTTTCACTAAGTGCAACATGAATGTTGCATTATATTGTCCTGACAAATACTTCAAAGCTATATTATCGTTGTCATCACATTCTCCGAAACATTTTAGACCCGAAAGGTTTCAAATATTCCATAATCAAACCAGAATCTATGCTTTCAAAGTCTTCTCTTAAAAAATGTACCCAAATAAAACCTTTCGGGTCTGCTGAAGTCTGAAGTCTAAAGATTGAAATCTTCCTTTAACAAACCCATAAAGACCAAATCCCAGCGTTGATTATCGCGGTGGAGGGCTTCGCGCATCGTGCCTTCAATTTTGAAGCCAACTTTTTCATAGGCACGAATAGCGCGAGTATTGGAGGAGAAAACATTCAAGTTTAGACGATAAAGTCCAAGTTCTTCAAAGGCGTAGCGAGAAATAATTTGCATTGCTTCTGTGCCATAGCCTTTGCCCCAATGATCACGTTCGCCGATTCCGATCCCGACCCAACTGGTGCGATGATGCCAGGCGATTCCATCCAGCCCGACGAAGCCGATCGGTTTTTCGGCTTCGAGAGGACAGATCATAAACTCGATTTCCGTAAAGCTCTCTGCCTTTTCTTTCTTTTCAAGCCAGTCTTTCATCTGGTTTTTGCTCCACAGGCGGGGCGGGTCACTATCCAGCAGGCGAGCATAGGCAGAGTTTCGACCCCAAGATGCTGAGATTTCGGCATCTCTTGCTGATTCCATTGCAACCAAACGAATGTTTTTACCAATAAAGATATTCTTATGCATTTTGCTCTCCATTTTGCCAGTTGCTTGCAAGTAGGCCGAGATGAAGATTATCCCAGCGGCAGCCAAAACGATATAAAGTTTTGCGGCGGCGGACTTCTTCTTCAAAGCCTAGTGCTTGCACTGTGGAGATCAAAATTTTGTTATAAGCGGGGATGCTGATCCCGAGCCTATGCATTTGAATTTCTCTAAAGGCATATTCTTGTAATAATGCCAACGCTTCTCGTGTGGAAGCTCGGCTGTATTCGACCCAATCTTTCATACTGATCGCGATCGATGTTGCACCGTTGCTCCAATCTACCCAGGGGAAGCCAATGATACCGAGCAGTTCCTCGTCATCAAGGGCGCGGATACCAAACCAGAAGCTGTCGCGTTTTGTATCTTCTTCTTTGATCAATGCGCCAATTGCTTCTTTTGCCTGCGCTTTTGAGAGTGGGCGTGAGGGCATATCTTCAGACAGGGCTATGTAGCAACTGTCTTGTGTCCACGCAGAGAAAGCGCGGGCGTCGTCTTCTGCGTCAATCGCGGTGAGGCAGATTGACGCAGAAGTAAATAAGGATAAATTTTTCATCAGGATAACTCCTCTTGAACGGTAGCAAGTTTAGGGTTCACGCGCGTGGCGGAACTTTCATCCTGCTTAAAATATTGGTGGAAGATGACGAATCCGAGCGCGGCGACGAGAGCTAAAATTCCCGATCCGAACCAGACCCAAAGAGGCTTGCCCGCATCCATCACCAGCCCGGCGAGGAGCGGACCTACCGCCCCCGGAATGAGCCACGAGATGCCGAAGACCGCCATATAACGCCCACGCATTTCTTCGGGCGAGAATTTTGCAACGAGGGCTTGGGCAACGGGGGTCACGACCATCTCGCCGATAGTGATGATTGCCATCGCCACCATAAACATAGCGTATTGGCCAGTGAAGCCGTAAATGACGAAGCCGACTGCGTAGATGAGCGCGCCGAGTGCCATCATGAGCATGGGTGGGCGGTCGCCGATTTTGCGTGTGATGGCAAATTGCATCAGCACAACCATTGCGGCGTTGAGGCTCATTAACATGCCGAAGCCCGATTCTGGGATGCCGTGAATGTCGCGCAAGAAGACGGGGAGTGCGCCGTACATTTGCATATAGACGATGGTGACGATCATCGAGAGACCCATGTAGATGATGAAGGCGTGATCTTTGAGCACTTGTGCGTAACCACGGAAGCTATCGGCAAAACTCGGCTGGGCTTCTTTTTCTTCTTTTGTGGTGGCTTTGGGGAGTGTTTCAGCGACCAGTTTGTAGAAGAAGAAGGCGGTGATAGTGCTTGAGATCGCGTCTGCGGCGAAGAGCATCATATAGGAGCGCGCTGCGATGAAACCGCCAATGGCAGGACCGATGGCGACTGTTAAATTCATGGCGATTCGCATGATGCCGAAACCATCGGCTCGTTTTTCTTCGGGAAGCAGATCGGTGATCATCGCCTGGCGGGCGGGGCCAGCCATATCAGCGAAGAGACCGGTGATGACTGCCATCAGGTAGAAATATTCGAGTTTATTGACCAATCCCATCCCAACGCTGGTGAAGGCACTGACGATCAGCCCGATGATGATGACTTTCTTGCGCCCGATCTGATCGGTGAGTGCGCCACCAAACATACTGCCGAAAAACTCCGAGATGGAGAAGATGGCGAAGAGGATGCCGACTTCTGTCATTCCTACATTGAAGTTTTTAGTGACGTAGAGCGCAAAGAAGGGATAGAGTAACGCTCCACCGAGATGGTCTACAAATGATGCGCCGACGACGACCCAAAATTGTTTTGGGTAATCGTTGTAGACTTTCTTGGCGTGGGTGATTTGGTTTTGGAACATGATGTTTTCCTTGATTTTTCTTAACCACAGATTATGTAGAATTGTTTTTTAGGATATGTCTTGAGATTCTTATCCTGTTTGAACGGGATCGAGCGGGGCTGAAGCCTCCTGCTCAGTACATGAAAGTCCGTTGGACTGAGTTCTAGCCCGCAGGGCTTCCATGCTTTGAGCGAGGGCTTTAGCCCGTGCGGATTATGAAATAAAAAAGCCACAGAATTTCTTCTATGGCTTTTGGGCAGACCTGACAGTAAACCTATCAGATCTAAATATAATAAAAAAGCCACGAAGCGAAACGCTCCGTGGCTTTAGGTTATTAGAGAATATCTCTTCTAAAGAGTAACAGACGCATTTCGAGAAGGTGCGGGGGCTACATCGCCTTGAGAAACAAAGCGGATGATTGTGGTGATAATCATGTTCATTGAAATACGTCTCCTTTTTTAAGATTTGTTACTTCGAACTGTGCGAGTAACGGGGCGAAGTCTAACATGAGAAATTTCTAAGGTCAAGGATTTTCTTAGCCAATTTTTTATCTTCTTCCTGCCATACAAAAAATTGTAGCGATCATGAAACTCAAAATTCTTCGAACTATTCCGATTTCTCAGTAGGCGGCGGTGCAGATTCGGTAGATTTGACCTGTTGATTGAGCTTGGTTAATTCAGCGTTTAGGAACTCAAGCACCTTTGAAGCCTCCGCTCGGGCTTTTTCCTCGACTTCGCCAGCTTCCACGCGAGCTTTGAAATCTTTAGCTTCTGACTTGATCCTTTGCCCAGTTTCACTGGTTTTAATATCTTCAACAGCTTCGCTTGCGGCTTTGCCTAATTCGTTTAACCCGTTTTGAAGCTCCTCACGAAATTTCTGCGATTCTTCACTTTCCCAAGTTGAATTGAAAAAGTTCTTGATATTCTCTCCTAATTCACGAAACTGCGATGTGATATCAGGTTGGGGATTTTGGTTTTCAGACATGTTTTTCTCCTTTTGAAAGACAAGTAATTGGTTATTTGGTATATAGATGATATAAGATTTGATTGCTCTGTATGCGAGCCTTCAAAATCATCCATTCAACATACGGTGAAGTTTGTTGGAAGTTGCATATGTGATTATATAATATCTTCTATCGATATGAAACTAAATAGAAGAAATTAATCCACTATAATCTCCCCAGACATCATGTCAAAACTAAAACACGGCAAAAAAATCTTCTCGAAGAAAAAGAAAAAACGATTCCCCTTTTGGATATTCCTCCTGGGGCTTCTCGCCGTGCCCTTTTTTCTCATTCCTGAAACCCCGCAGGACACAATTTCTACCCCTGTCGGGCTGACCGTCGAAGCCACCTTCCCACCAACATACACACCCCTCCCGCCGCCCACATATACCCCGCTCCCCTATCCCACCGGCGTTCACGGTGGGCGCATCATCTTCACCTGCACGCGCGGCGACTACAATCAAATCTGCATGGTCAACCGCGATGGTAGCGGCCTCCTCCAGATCACGCATGAAAACGTCAACCATTATTACCCCTCTCTTTCACCGCAGGGCGAAGCTATTATCTACGCCTCCAACCAAAGCCTCGGCACCTTCGATCTCTATCTCCTCGTCCTCAGCACCTCCCAGCAAATCGAGCTCACCCGCGAAATCGGCAACGTCTTCTCGCCCGCCTACTCGCCAAATGGTAAAAAAATTCTTTTTATCAATAAAACAGAAGATGAGCCAACCGGTCTCTGGATCATGGATTCAACCGGTGAAAACGCTCAACTCATCTACGGCGGAAGGAAGCAAGCGGGTGTGAACCCTCTCGTCAGCGCGGCATGGTCCCCAGATGGGAAGCAGATAGCCCTCGCCATGACCGTTAATCAAGCCTTTGAATATGAAATCTTTCTCTTAAATTTAGCGGATAACGAGCTGCCTCGCCGCGTGACCTATGGCTTGCTCGGCATTACCGGAAGCGTCTCCTGGTCCCCAAAGGGGGATTCATTACTCATCTCTGCGGGGCCTCCCCTCGATAAAGATATTTTCGACTACGAAATAGAAACGGGCATCATGACGCGCCTCACCGCAGGCGGAAATAATAATTCCGCCGTCTACTCCCCCAGTGGAGAGTGGATTGTCTTCAACTCCCTCCGCAACAACGATCAAGCCGATTTATACCTCATACGTCCAGATGGGACAGACCTCCAACAAATCACTGACAATCCCGAACCCGATTGGCAGGCGCAGTGGGAACCATAAATTGAAAGGAGTAAGCTCCTCCCCTAAATTCCGCTTTTTGAATTTGGGGGAGGCTGGGTAGAGACGTTTTTTACGCAACACGAAACACGCAAGAAAAAATCCTGCTATAATCCCAGCCATGATCCTAGTTACAGGCGGGACTGGCTTCATCGGGCGAGCATTGGTACGTCAACTCGTTGAAGCTGGTCATGAAGTCCGCACCCTGATACGTCCATCCCCTAAAAGCCCACGATTACCCCAAGGCGTCCCCGTTGAAGTAGCGGTGGTCAGCCTAAACGATTTACGCGGGTTGCGTGCTGCTTTGCGTGGTGTGGATCATGTATATCATCTCGCAAGCGGAGAAAGAAGCGGGGAACTTTTTGAAACAGATATTAGCGGTACCAAAACCCTTGTCCAAGCCGCGGCGGGAGCAGGTGTCCAGCAAATCATCTATCTCAGCCACCTCGGTGCTAATAAAGCGTCCGCTTTTCCTGCGCTGAGGGCAAAGGGGCTTGCAGAAGAACATATCCGCAAAGGCGAGATTCCGCACACGATCCTCCGTTCATCTGTCGTTTTTGGTCCAGAAGATAACTTCACGACAAAAATTGCTCATTTGGTACGCATCGCCCCAGGGTTTCTTTTCCTGCCAAATAAAGGAGAAGTGAATTTGCAGCCAATCTGGGTCGAAGATTTGGTCACCTGCCTGCTTTGGTCGCTGGATAATCCCGAGTTGCAAAATCAAACCCACGAAATTGGCGGCAGCGAATACTATACGCTGCGCCAGATTTTTGAAGTGGTTCTCTCGGCAACGGGCAAAAAACGCTTGCTTTTCTCGGCGGCAACGCCGATCTTGCGGATATTGAATGTAGCCTTCGAAGCCTCAGTACCTACATATCCCATCTCTGGTTTTTTTCTTGATTATGTGGCAAGCGACCGCACCTGTGAAACGGATACTTTGCCGCGTATCTTTGGGCTGCTACCTGCCCGCTTCACCTATAGGCTCAACTATTTAGAAAAAAAATCCTGGCTTGCCACGCTGCGCTCAAAATTGCGCAAGGAAAAGGATACTTTTTAATTAATGACCCCTTATCAAATTCGTCTCCTTGAAACTGTAGAAGAAATGCACGCCATCGAAAAATTGACAGATGATATTTGGCGTGGTGGTGCAACAGAGATTGTTCCCGTCCACATGCTAACGGCTTTCATTCATAACGGGGGGCTTGCTCTTGGCGCATTTGATAATGGCGAAATGATTGGTTTTGTCTTTGGTTTTCCTGGCCTCATCCAAACACCGCAAGGCATTCAGGCAAAACATTGCTCGCACCAAATGGGCGTCCACCCCGATCACCGCGGCAAAAATATTGGCTTTGCCCTCAAACAAGCCCAATGGCAAATGGCTCGCCAGCAGGGGCTTGACCTCATCACCTGGACATACGATCCCCTCCTCAGCCGCAACGCCTATCTCAATATCGCCCGCCTCGGCGCAATTTGCAATACCTACAAACGCAACGAATACGGTAATTTGGAAGACAAACTCAATGCAGGCATTGCCTCTGACCGTTTTCAAGTAGATTGGTGGCTCAATACCAGACGTGTAATGCAGCACGTGGATTCAGAGAAACGGGTCGCATTAACGCTAAAAAATTATCTGGAAGCAGATGCGCAAATTCTCCATACCCCCGAAACAAACGTGGATTTAGGCTTGCTGATGCCTCCCAAACATTATTCTCCCCCGAAGAAAAAACTCCTTCTCCTCCAGATCCCCAGCGACTACCAGACCCTCCGCAAAACTGACCTTTCTCTCGCCCAAGATTGGCGCTTCTTCACCCGCGAAATTTTTGAAGAATCATTCAATACAGGCTACATCGTCACTGATTTTATTTACGATCGCAGCGAATCTAAACCCCGCAGTTTTTATATTCTTACAGATGGCGAAAGCACAATAGGATAATAAACACAGCTCTCTCTCTAAAAAAAACAAGAACCCGTTCCTTTGCAGGAACGGGTTCTTGTTAAGCGGATGAAATTGTTTAGACAATAGGGGTATCTTATATAGGCTTACCTCCATGGGGGTTGGTTCTCATCATTCGAACGAGCCGCCATCCCAACGGGATGATATGTAGGGTCGCTATTCGTATTACGAGTTTCTGAACGCTGTGATTGCGAAGCAGAAAACGTAGTTTGTTGTTTTGGTGCAGGGCTAAAACTTTGAGTCGCTGGGCGGGGGCGTTTATTAACCACCGTGCGCCGCTTATTTTTAGAATAGTTTTTGAATTTCGAAGGTTTATCCGCCATACTAAAAATGCGTTCTCCTGCAATCGAGAAAGCACCAATAATTAGAACACGGGTCAACCAAACCATCACCGCAACAAATATGGGAACAGCTTTAACCAATGTTGCCTGTGTGACAACAGCACTACCAAGAGCGGGGTTTTTGACCATCGCAACGGAGACTCCCCACCAGGTCAGCATTGCATTCATCGCGGCGGCAAGAAGCCAAGCCCCGAAAAGATACCAGACTTCGGCAGGTTCTTGACTCCCTTGTTCAGGGGTGAAAAGGCGGGCAACACCTGCAAAGTCGATTCCGCAGAATGCCAAGGCCAGGATAGTTGCCCAGCGCACACCGAGAAAACGTAGTTCACCCAACAAATCTCGCAAAGCAAAATCTGTTGAGCCAAAATTAAAGACCTCAAATGAGAGCAACGCGCCAAGCAAGATAAAGCCGAAGAGTTGACCTCGCTGAAGGTTGCTTTTTGAAAGAGATGAGAATGGTTGGATAGAAGATTTGTTCATGGCTGCCTCCTTATATAAGAACACCATGTGGAAGGGTAAATCTGGGGTAGCTAGACTATAGAACACTTGTTCTAAAAAGTCAAGAGGCAACTACCTTAAAGAATCATTGCAGTTTAAAAAAATCTATACTGTTATAATTTCCAAAAAAATTACGGAGTAATATTCCGCTGATTTCAAAATTTGCTAACTCATACCCAAATAGCCTACCTATGAACCCATACCTTATATTTATTCTCACTGTCCTGATTCTAAAATATCTACTGAACTTGACTGTTTCAGTTCTGGAACTCCGCTCCTTGGAGCCAAAACTGCCTCAGGAATTCAAGGATATTTATAGCCAAGAAAAATACCAAAAATCGCAAGAGTATACTCACGTAAGGGATATTTTTTCACGAGTATATAGCACCTTCTGGGTTATCTTGACGCTCATATTCATACTTGTGGGCGGTTTTAATCTAGCCGACTTGATGGCGCGCAATTTCAATCTAACACCTATCCTTACCGGGCTGATATTCATAGGAAGTCTGTCTTTTCTCTCATCCCTTATCAGCCTGCCTTTTTCGATCTACTCTACCTTTGTGATTGAAGAACGATTCGGTTTTAATAAAACCACGATAAAAACTTTTATCTTGGATATGATAAAAGGGACGCTTCTCTCCATCATCATCGGAGCGCCATTATTATCTGCTGTACTTTGGTTTTTCCAAACCACAGGAAATTTGGCTTGGCTATATGTTTGGATCGCGGTTACGCTCTTCACCTTCATCATCCAATTTTTGTCCCCCGTCCTGATCATGCCCCTCTTCAACAAATTCACCCCGCTCGAAGAAGGTGAGCTAAAAGAAATCATCACCAATTATGCACAGGTGCAAAACTTTGCTATCGAGGGCATCTACACAATGGATGGCTCTAAACGCTCCACGCGGCTTAACGCTTTTTTCACCGGTTTTGGTCGCTTTCGCAGAATCGTCTTTTTTGATACACTGATGGAGAAACTGGATAACAACGAAATCCTGTCTGTGCTGGCCCACGAGATGGGCCATTTCAAGCATAAACATATCTTCAAAATGATGGCGGCATCCATTCTTCAAAGTGGCGTGATGTTCTTTATCCTCTCCCTCTTTCTCGGCAACCAGCAACTCTTTGACGCCTTCGGTATGGCGCATATCTCCATCTATGCGGGGCTGATATTTTTCAGTTTTCTTTACTCCCCAATCTCCACCCTGCTTTCGATCTTCTTCAACATCTTCTCCAGAAAACACGAATATGAAGCAGACGCGTGGACGGTAAAGACCACAGGAGAAGCAGAAGCCCTGATCAGTGGGTTGAAGAAACTCAGCGTCCATAATTTATCTAATTTGACGCCACATCCTCTTGATGTTTTTCTCAACTACTCCCACCCACCAATTCTTCAACGTCTCAGGGCGATTGAGCAGTTATCATCAGACGCAAGACATAAGATCTAAGTTTTTTTCTTGGATGAAAAACACCGAGACCCTCCTCCACGCAAACTCCATCTAACCGAAAAATCACCTACCCACCCCCACCCCGAGACGGGACTTCGCCAAACTAGCCCAACGAATTTGCCCAGACTCTAAATCCAATAAAAGAAAAGCTTGCAAGAAATTTCTTGCAAGCTTTTTGTTGTTCTATTCGTCACCATCTCCTACTTTCGTCACCTTATACCGATAATTCAACCAATTCTCCAGATCAGAGACATACCATTTCGAGAAGCGATTATCGCTGGGGCCACCTGCCAGATTTGAGTAAAGTTTTTCATTTACCAAATCCATTGCCATTCTCAACGAAGGGAAGAAGGTCGTGGTGCGTCCTGCGCTTTGATAGATCTGCCCCTGATTGATGGTAGCACGTCCACCCACACCCGTGATGGGGCCCCGGTCAAAGCCGAGGAAAGCGGGTAATGTTCCGCCGAAGAGCATATGGCTCATCGTATATTGCTGCCGCGATCCCCAGGTTTTGGCTTCGATATTTAATGACTTCATAGCCACTTTTGAAAAAACTTCATCACGGCTCATCTCACCAAACCAGCTTGAGTTTTTCGCCAGCAGAACACGGTCAAAATTCTGGTAAAAATCAATAAAGGTGCCACTCTCGTCATAAAGAAAATCAAGTGCTTCTGTGCCAAAGCCGTTTTTGCCAAAGACCTCGCGGTAGAGTTCCTTGTAGAAGGCTTCAAATAAATATGCCCCCTGCGAATCAACATCGTAGCATAAATCCCACTCCAGCAAAATTGCCAGGTTTTTCTCTGTGTTCTCCGTGCTCTTTATGGTGGAAAGAATCGGGCGCAAAATTGCCATAAAACGCTCGGCTTGCAGCGAGTAGACATCGGCGTGCATCGCGAAAATATCTTCTATCGCAAAATCATCCTTCTTAGCCAGCAGCGCGTTGATGCGCTCGGCGCGGTAGGAGCCCATCGGCATATTGATCGGCGGGATTTTCCCATACTCGTTCAGGTCGTGATTTGCAGTCGCAAAGAAATTGGATTTTGGATTAAAGCTGCGCGGCATCTCATCGACTTGGATATATTCCCGCCAGTCATTTTTGGCATCCCAACCGGGGAGCGGGACGAACCCACTTATACCTGCTCGGCGTTTAGGAACTTTGCCTGTCATTTGAAAACCGATGTCTCCCCCCACGTCTCCGAGCACAAAATCCCAGCCTGTTTCGACTTGTCCGATGATGTCCATACCGTCTTTAGTGGTAGATGCCTCGGCGATGTCGAAAAGGGCACGGAAGGTGACTGCGCCCGAATCCGCCCCCGTCCAACGCGTAGCAAGATAAAGTCCCGGGCGATGCGGGTCTCCATCCAAAACCCCGTGCTCGTTCTCGTAGAATTTCACTTCCACATCATCCGCTTTTTTGCGCTTAATAATTTCGGTGCGGATTTCAAAATTATGCCATTCCCCCTCTTTACGATATTGGCCATCTTTGCAATCTTCGATCCACGAATCGACCGCATCCACGAAGGCGTATGTCACGCCCCAGCCAAGTTTGGGATTGCGCCCTGTGAGCACGCCGGGCGCGCCGGGCATGGTGCCGCCCATCACATAGGAGTCGCCGCTGGAAAGAACGATCTCGCTCCAGACATTGGGCAGGCGGTTGACCTCGAGATGCGGATCGTTGGCAACGATGGGCATCCCAGACTTGGTGCGCGTGCCGCCAATGACCCAGTTATTGGATGCCATCATGCGCGGTGCGCCCATATCCCAAAGCGAGGAAGGGTTGACGATGCGCTCGCCAAGTTGCACTTTTTTGAGTAATTCAATATCGAGTTCGCCGAGATTGCCGGGGAAAAGTTCTTCGAGTTTTTCTTGCGAGATATCCGCTTGCACCATCTCGACGAAGAGACGTTCCATCTCTGCCTGAGATTGCGCGAGGGTCAGATATCCGACCATACGCGAGATCATGATTGAGTCGGTGGCTGTCCATTTTGATGGTTTATAGCCGAGTAGTTTATATTCCCAAGGAGTCTTTTCTGCGAATGCGGCATTCACGCCCTCGGCGTAAGATTGCAGATAACCTTGATATTTGCCTTCGAGTTTGTCGAACTCACGCTTAAGATTATTATGCCAATTCATCTGCCGGAAGAATTTGTCGATGTCGAGGCTTTCATCGCTATCGTTGAGCAATTCGCAAAGGCGACCTTGCCCCAAAATGCGCATCATCAGCATTTGTACGCCGCGATCGCGGGCATGGGCAAATCCCTGCCCCCAGTACATATCTTTTAGTGTTTGGGCTTCAATGTGGGGTGTGCCGTTTTCATCACGGGTGATTTTTGCTTTCATGGGGGATTCTCCTTGGGGTTTTGTCACAGATTACACGGATTTTTTAACGCAAATTTACGCAAATGAGCGAATACCGCGAATGTTTTTTATTCGCGTAATTCGTTATAGCATAGCGGCATTTGCAACATTCGCGTTAAAGTTTTTTTACTTACATAAAATAATAGCTAAAGCGATAAGAACACCAGTAAGAGCTATGGAATAGAGCACGATAAACATGGTTGGTAATTTGCTTTCCAAATCTGAAAAATTTAAGCCTTTGCCTTGCTGAACTGTGCCATCAGGATTTCTTGGATATAGTTTATCCTCGTGATGGTACATTTTTTCAATCCCGTCTAATTTTGGTGATTTTTCCATTTCTCTTAGAGCTCTAAAACGCAAACGACCTAATTCTCTATATCGATGAAGCAATTGCTTCCACCAAATCGAAACAAAAATCCCAGAAACAATAATAGGAATAGTTAGAAGAAATGCCCATGTTTCTTTAAATAACGCATCCTTAACGATGAATGCTATTGCCGTTAGAAGCAATGAATTTACCGTCACATAAAGATTGGATGCGTTTTGCCTTCTATCGGTAAAGCGTGCAGTGTCGTCAATAAAAAGTTTGTACTCGTCGAACTTGACTTGATCAATTTTCTTACCCATTTTATTCTCCCTTACTTTTCTAAAAAATCCGATAGCAAGTATTATACAGCTTCTTTTTTTATTTTCTCCGTTTTCACCATAGAAAGCTGTATAATCAGCCTATCAGTCGGTTATTTAAAGGATTATCCCGATGTACTCAAAAGAAAAGAAAAAACAACACTCTATTAAAAAGGGGTTTTGGGGACATCGCTCGCTGTCTATTTTTATTTCATTCTTAGGCGGTGCTTTCATCCTAAGTCTCTTTTCAATCATCCAAAAAACAGTTGTAGACGAGGGTGGTTTGATATTAGATCCGCGTAGCTATATTATGCCTGTTTCATACGGTGGTGTGACAGGGATTATTTTTGGACTTTGGTATATTCGCCTAAAAGAGAATGAAGCAGAATTGCTCGAAGCGTATAGTTCCACATTAGAAGGTTGGGCTAAAGCTGTCGAGATGCGAGATAAGAACACTCAAAATCATACCAATCGCGTTGTAGCTCTAACAGAGGAGTTGGTACGCTCGATGAAAATCAAGGAAACTGATTTAGCACATATCAAACGCGGGGCGATGTTGCACGATATAGGCAAGATCGATATTCCTGATTCTATATTAAATAAACCGGGTGAGCTAACAGAAGAAGAAAGAGTGATTATGGAAGAGCATCCAGCTCGCGCATCGGATATGCTTATGAATATTCGATTTTTGCATCCTGCCTTGCCTATCCCTTATTACCACCATGAGCGTTGGGATGGGAGCGGTTATCCCGATGCTCTTATAGGAAAAGAGATTCCTTTGGAAGCACGTATATTTGCCGTCATAGATGTTTGGGATGCGCTAACCAACGACCGTCCATACCGAAAGGCATGGACAAAAAATGATGCCCTATTGTATATAAAAGAAAAGGCGGGCACGTTTTTTGACCCATATGTAGTTAAAGCCTTTTCTGCTCATATCCGTTCAACCTTTTAATCTAAGTAGAATGGACGGAGAAATTTATAACCTTAAAATATCATAACCTTTAAGGCGAACATAGGTTCTGAAAAAGCTCCCCATTCTACAATCAATTTGGTCAAAAATGTGCTGTATCTTCGATAAAGAGTTTGTACTCATCAACCTTGACTCGACCAATTTTTTCTTCCATTTTCTTCTCCCTTATCTTTCTGAAACAATACTCAATGGCCGTATTATCAGCCAAATTTTCCATCTATTGGCTCAATGCAATTAAGCGCATAATCTTCAAATCATCGTAGCTAATTTTTTCGTTCAGCTTTTCAAAAACGGGTCTCAGAAAATCCGTGCCAAGTTCTTCAAAGGCCTGGATCGCTTTTGCCTGTTCTTCAGGGGAGAGGGATGTCTGCGCCTGCAAATCGGTTCCGTTTTTTAGCGGATTCCCAGCTGAGGCGAATCTCACCAGATGATTCACGATCGTACCTGTTTGGACTTGATACCGTTCCGACAAATTTTGGATACTCTCCCCAGCGTTATACATCTCACCAACGATCATATAACGGCGATTCTTATCACTCCTCTCACGAAAAGATATTTTCTCTTTTTCCTTTATCCCATTGCTTTCACAGTAGCTTTTGATCTCTTTCAAAAATATCTCCCCATAACGACCAAGTTTTGCTTGCCCAACGCCGCTCATTTTCAGAACACTTTCCAGTGATTGCGGATAATACGCACTCATCTCAACCAACGTTTTATCTGAAAAAATGACATAAGGCGGCACACTGGCTTCATCTGCTAATTCCTTACGCTTTTGGCGCAAGATGGCGAATAGAGCTTGATCGTAATTCAGTGTTTCGGGAACTTTGCGACTCTGGCGTTCATCTTCCTGGATATGCCCCATGATCTGTGTGCGATTGTGGAGGGCATCTATCGCTTGCGGGGTCAGATTCAAAACACTATATTCGCCGCTTTTCTGAAGATAGCCCATCTGCGTTAGTTGGCGAGAAAGGTGCATCCATTGTTTTTGAGTCAGGTCACCCCCAATTCCATACGTGGAAAGATTCTCATGCCCATAACGCAAAACCTTTTTGTTTTTCGAACCACGCAATACATCCGTGACATGCCCCGCACCGAATCGCTCTCCCGTTCGTTTGACGCAGGAAAGAAATTTTTGTGATGGGATAGTAATATCAATTAGCTCTCTTGCTTCGGCGGTGCAATTATCGCAAGTCTCGCAATTATCATCTGAGTAAGTTTCCCCAAAATAGGCCAAGAGAGGTTTGCGCCGGCAGTTGATCTCATCTTCGCTATAGTTGACAATCGCATCTAAATGCTCAGTGGCAACGCGTTTTTCAGTGCCTTCTTTCTGACTGATGAAATAACGCAGTTTAGATACATCAGAATAGTTATATAACAACAAACAATGCGCAGGGAGACCATCGCGCCCGGCGCGTCCAATTTCCTGATAATAGCCCTCGACACTTTTTGGTAAATCATAGTGGATAACAAAGCGGGCATTGGGCTTGTTGATTCCCATCCCGAATGCAATTGTCGCGACGATGATCTGCACGTCATCCCGAACAAATGCTTCCTGATTGGCTTTGCGCGTTTCTCTCTCCAGCCCGGCATGGTAGGGAAGGGCAGAGAAACCTTTCATCTTGAGATAGGCGGCAAGCTCATCCACCTGTCGGCGTGAGAAGCAGTAGATAATTCCCGATTGATCTTTGAATTTCTCCAGGAAGCTGATCGTTTGCCCGATCCCATCGCGTTTGGGGGTGACTTCGATATACAGGTTTTCACGGTTGAAGCTGGCGATAAATTCGTTTGATTGCTCAAATTTCAGACTCGATTTTATATCAGCGCGGACGCGAGGAGTAGCGGTGGCGGTTAGGGCAAGGCAAGTCGCGTTGGGGTAGCGTTGACGCACGTCCATTAACTGGCGATATTCAGGGCGGAAATCGTGTCCCCATTCTGAAATGCAGTGCGCTTCGTCTATCGTAAGCAGAGCAAGTTCAATTTGAGAAAGAAGCGAGGAGATGCGTCCAGTGAAGAGGGTTTCTGGGGCGAGATAAAGCAGTTTGGCAGAACCATCCCTCACCGAATCCATATTTATTTGATATTCGTATGGGGAAAGTGAGCTATTGAGCATCACTGCGGGAACACCGCTGGTGCGCATCTGCTCGACCTGATCTTTCATTAGCGCGATCAGCGGCGAGACGACGAGGGTCAGCCCATCGAGCATTAGTGAGGGGATTTGATAACAGAGCGATTTGCCGCCGCCAGTGGGCATGATGCCAAGTGTGTCGCGCCCGGCAAGTACATTTTCGATTATTTCACGCTGGTAGGGATGAAAGCTGTCGTAACCAAAAGTGTCTTTGAGTATGGAGGCGGGAGTGGGCATGAGTGAAGTATACCCCGCGAGGGCGGTTGTGATAATCTACCAAGTTTCCTTTCTTATTTACTGGTGTTACGCAGTGAACATAAAAGACTGTCGTTTTCCCTCATCCTACCCTTCTCCCTTTGGGAGAAGGGTGAGGGCAGCCTCAAAGCCTGCAAAAAGCATCTTTTGCGTAAGATCAATTATTTATTATTGGATTCGGTTTTAAGCAACGATGCTGACAAACCAATCGACCAAATAAAGATCATGAGAATATTCAAAATACTCCCAATAAATTCCCAGTTATATAGGACCGGGAAAAAATAACGGAGCCAGATGATCCCTGTAATACCACCTAGAATCCCCACGATATTCAACCATTTGGGTCCTGTGTCTGTACGAAAAGCATAATAAGCAAACAACCCTACACCCAAACTATAAGCCAGGAAGCTACCGATCCACCAGGGTACTTCAAATAACCCCGATGCGTAATTTGCTGCAATCTCGATCATTGGCAACGCATCTGGGCTGGCTTCCAAAGCAGCCGGCACCCAAGCGTAAACCATTGTCAAAGGTTTAAAAAAACCAAAAGCTGCTAGCACAGATCCGATAACAGCGGCTACTGTTGTTACTGAACGCACAGAACCTGTTTCCTTGAGAGCATAATGAAAGGACAGGAAATAGGGAATAGAGAGTAATGCGCCAAAAACGCCGCCCCAGCCATAGAGCAGCCGTCCGAAGCGATTCTCATTCCAAGCTTGGAATAACTCCAAACCACTTAGTGTTGAATAATCGGGACCACCTGTGCTGCCCAGAATGAAGGCGATCCACCCAAAGGCCGATAAAATAGCAGTCGTTAAACCAACTTTGTACATACTTTTGTTTGACATTTTTTCTCCTTGTATATTTTCTGATAGATTAGATATTTCGAATTCAATGACCTTTAAAATAGAGTCAGATTTAAAAGCTGCCTGATCGCTTACTGAACCTTGTAGAAGCGTTGTACCTTATAGGATTGGGAATGTAGAGTTTTGTTCTAAGGGGGAGAAGATTGTAAATTTTGTTTCTCGAAATATATCTACCGAACTAAAGAATAATTCATTCTACCCAATTACTGGGCAATATTATCACTTTGGGAGTGACTAACTCTATGCAATATAAGGTATCATATATAAAGAATATCCAATTTTTTGCTGGTACAGTAAATATGACTACTATTTTGCTCATCCGTCACGGAGAAAATGAATATGTTGCCAAGGGGCGGCTGGCTGGTCGTTTGCCTGGGGTTCATTTGAATGAGAAAGGCAAAAAACAGGCTCAGACTCTGGCTAAAGTTCTGGGCAATGCGCCAATCAAGGCAATATATTCCAGCCCACTAGAGCGTTGTATTGAAACCGCCCAACCTTTGGCGGATGCTCGAAAACTTGATATTCTCCCCCGCGATGGATTGCTCGAAATTGACTTTGGGAGTTGGCAAGATAAGACCTTGAAATCCCTGCGTCGCCGGAAGCTGTGGAAGACTGTTCAGGGCAACCCATCCCGTATGGAATTCCCTGATGGGGAAACTTTTGTTAATGCCCAGATGCGTGTCACCCAAGAGATGGAAATGCTGAGTAAAATGCACGGTCCTAAAGAGATGATTGCTTGCTTCGCACACAGCGATATTATTCGGCTGGCAGTTGCCTATTTTATTGGGACACCGCTTGATCTTTTTCAGCGTATCGCGGTTTCACCAGCGTCAATATCCACCATCTATCTCGGAGAAATGGGTGTGCGGGTTTTCAATGTAAACCAAAGTCTTTTCTTTGATTTCCCAGCGCAGAAACCTAAAAAGAAAAAATAATAGGTGCAAAAATTCCAGCTTCTCTCATTTTGGCTTAAAGAAAAAATATTCTTGCTTTGGTATACTTTTTGAACTTTAAAACTATTCTAGGAGTCCACAGTTATGCCCCGTATTGAAATTGAACTTTCCCCGGTAGACCATATCACCACCGATGCTATTGGGGCTAAAGGAAAACGAGTCTTTTATCTTCAAGGAACTAAAGGCGTTCAGGTTGTTACCTTAATTGCAGAGAAGTTTCAGATCCAAGCTCTGGCTGCCGGTGTCGAACAATTCCTGGTTGAGGTAGCGGAACGCTTCCCTGACTTACCCGAAGCATCCCCTGAATACAACGAAGACGAGATGCGGATTATTCCCCCGGTCGATCCGCTCTTCAGGCTGGCTAATATTGGGTTGGGCTACAGTGTTGAAGAAGATTGGGTCATATTGGTTGTCCACGAACTGACTCCTGAAAATATTGAAGTTGTTGAAGATGGCCCTGCTGAAGAGCCGGGCGTAGTCCGGTTTTTCTGCACGCGTGACCAACTTCGGGCATTGGGTCGTTGGGGGGTGGAAAGCGCGCAACGTGGGAGACCGATCTGTACACAATGTGGTCAACCTGAAGAGCCCGAAGGACATTTTTGCGTAAAGAAAAATGGCGGCCATAAACACGATTAAGGCAAGCCCTTTTTTCCTATGAGCGCCATTGAATTCGACAAAGTTCTCAATCATCTTGAAAGGGGTGAAATTAAGCTCGAGGGCAAATTTGTCCACGGGTCCAATTACACTTTTCTGGTTAAAATTCATCCGGATGAAGGTGAGCCTTTTTTTGCGGTATACAAGCCTGTAGAGGGCGAACGTCTCTTATGGGATTTTCCAGACAACACCCTGGCGCACCGCGAAGTAGCCGCATATTTAGTCAGCGAAGCCCTCGGGTGGCAGCTAATCCCCCCCACGATTTTCAGAGATAATGGTCCTTTTGGTCCCGGCTCGGTACAGCTTTTCATCGAACACGATCCCAATTTTCATTATTTTAATTTCAGTGATGATGAACTTCAAAAACTGCGCCCCGTGGTTCTCTTCGATTTACTGATCAACAATGCCGACCGCAAGGGGGGGCATATCATTTTTGGGGAAGATAATTATATGTGGCTGATTGATCATGGCGTCTGTTTTAATATGGATGAAAAACTGCGCACCGTTGTCTGGAATTTTGCTGGAGAGCTGATCCCAGACAATTTGTTTGCACCTATAGAGGAGTTTCTGATCAAACTAGAATCCCCTTCTGAATATCGAAGCGACATAGAAAAACATCTTTCCCTCGAGGAAATTACCGCTTTAATTGAACGAACGAAAGCCCTGATGCTCTTCAAAGAATTCCCTTTCCCACCTAAAGATCGAAGAGCATATCCTTATCCGCCTGTTTAACTGAAACTTATTCTTCTGCTGGCTTTGCTTTCCCCATCCCAAACCATGCGCCCACAAGGGGGTTTGGTGCAATGAAAAATTCGTGGATGAACATGGGGCCCAGCACCCCTGCAAGAAAGGCGAGCAAAACTGTCAGGTCGTTTTGCCCAATATAAGGATTAAGTTTATTATTAATCATCTCTTGGATGGGGACATGAAAAACAAGGATACTCAAAGTTAGGCTACCGATATACTTGAATAGCTTGGTCAGTTTTTCTGAATAAAGCTCAATTTGACGCGAGAGGGAGAGAATGAAGATAATCCCTGTAGTGGCTTCAATTGTATTTAATGGCAAAGATGAGTAAAAGCGGATATTGAAGTCCACGGGGATGTCGATAAAAGTGACCATGCTAAAGAGAATTGTCATCGAAGAGAAGAAGGTGATTTTCGAAGTGAAAAACTCTTCGGGGACGTGGCGGTAAATCTCTCGGCCAAGAATAAAGAAAAATCCCGCGAGCAAGGTCAAGTCCACGTTTGCTGGCGCACCATGCAATATTAGGGGTTTGCCAAAAAGTTCAATTTCGAGAGGCCAAGTATAAGGAAGGGGCAGAGTTCCAATCCACAAGGTGATTAGTAAGATTATCCAGCGAATCCAGCTTTTTGAGATGGGCTTGGTGAATTTGTAGAAAAAATAAGCATAGAGATTAACGAGGAAAAGGAGCGGCAAAAACCAGAGTTGCACCCAGTTAAGATAGGGTCCCGTCATATATAAGGATTTGAGTAGGCGACCACTGGCTGTGGCAAAACTCATTTTGCCAAAGAAAACCGAGATTCCATAGATTAGAAGGATGGTAAAAATCAGGGGTTTCATTAGCCCATCAAAGCGACGTTTGAAAAGTTCTTTAAAGCTACGCTCTAGCTTGAAGAAAATCCCTGACAAAAAGAAAAATAAGGGCATGTGAAAGGCGTAAATAAAACGATGCAAATAGGGATGGTAGGCATTCATGTCATTATGTCCCAACACAACGAGCAGGATACCGATCCCCTTGGCGATGTCTATATATTGAACTCTTTTTGACATGTTTTTCTCTTTTCTATGAGCAATGCTCTGCGTTGCATTTTGTGTATGAGTAATGCTTCAACGCAGAACGTTGGACTAAAGGAATGGGTGCTAGGCAAAAAAGTTTTGGTATTTGAAAATTAAAATAGTTGTAATAAGTTCTAGGCTTATTATAAAGGGGATATTATAGATCGATTGCCTGAAAAATTTAAATGTTTCTGCGACTGCTAAAACCGTAATTATCGGATTAAAAAAAATCCATAAACGCCCAACTTCACCGCGTGTTTGCCCTGCAATGAGAAGAGCGAAATAAGTGGCGACAAATGCCAATGTTAGGGTATTTAAAAGGCTAAAGCGTTTTTTTATAAAAAGAAATATAGCGCGAATACTATAAACGATAGCTAAAAGAGATATGGGAAAGCCAATCGAACTCATATAATCTACATTATTTAGCAGCATAGAGTCTAAAACTTGCTTTATGCTCGACTCAAAGGATTTTAGGTTCCTATGCTGAGCAAGTGCCTGACTGTAGCGCAAGGCAGGATCATAATTCAGAAAGACGCGAAACAGGACAAAAGCCAATAAAATCCCAACGACTAAGCTTGCGCCTAACGCAACATACTTTTTTATTTTCTTGTCTTTTTGCCCAAGATAATATATACCTATCAGCGCAAAGGCCAATAAGTATAAGGGCAAAAGAGAGAAGGTGAAGTATGTGGCGATATAAATAGACACCCCGGCTAAGAAAGATAAAAGATAAGAGGGCTGAATAAGTGAACGCAAGACTAAATCGAGACTGATAATCAATAAAAGGGGATATAAGGCTTGATCCAAGAAAAGGGGCATTAATAAGAAGTTGGGGAAGAATATATATAAAAGGGGCGGGAGAATAGCCTGCTTTGTATTTAGAAAAAGTCGACTAAACCGATATAAAGCCGGCACAGCCAAAACGGCCAAAAAAGGATAAAGATAGGTTGCGAAATTTATCAGCCCATTAAAGCGCAGGGCATAATTATCTTGTGGGAAAAAGAGAGCAGATGCTCGTTGCGTGAATACATAAAAAAGCATCAGCCCAGGGGGTTTTGTGCCAATAAATTGATCAACACCATAGACTTCTTCGTAGCGATCAAAAATATAATCAAGGGGCGGTCTGTCAGCAGCATATAGGGCATAGGAATTATGCCCAGAGCCTGTATATTTTCTCTGCACTGCTTCTAAACCACTTGCTTCAATAAAGCCAAAACTCAACTGCAAAAAATATCCTGAAACCATGAGCATCAAGATATTTCTCTTTGTGTGTTCGGAAGATTTTATAACGATAAAAACCACAGACAAAGAGAGTAGAAAGATGGGCAAAAATATCCAGAGATTAGGTGTTTCACGGATGCGGAAACGCCAATACCATCCATCTATGATCGTGAAAAGTTGAATCCGAAAAGCAAGAATTAGCCAGTGCGAAATACCAAAGAATAAAAGAGATGGGAGGAGAGAAGCCCTGAAAATATCTCGGATACGAACTTGCATTTGACGTGCGTATTGATCCCAAAGCAATATACTAGCCTGAGCGAAGATGGCGAATCCCCATAAGAGAAGTGGAAGAGAGCGTAGAAGATAACTTCTCAGGTCATTTAGATGAATGGCCAAGGGCGAGATGAGTAGGAGCATCATCACCAAGATCGTGGTAAATCCCCAAAATAGCCAAGCTAATACTGTGCAGATGTTCTCATAAATACCTAAATACGCTTCAGCCCAATTTATAACTCGGGTGTACGCACTTGTTTTTTTCCACGCCCCGATGGTCAAAAAAACAAAAGAAATCAAAAGAATAAAAGCAAAAATCCCCAATGCCAGACGTTCGGTTGAATATTCCCACAGCAAAGCACTTTTTCCTTCAGAGGGTGCGGAAAAGATGAAGAAAAACGCAAAAAGACCTTCAAAAGTGCTTAGAGAGAAGAATATCTTCCAAGCTAAATCTTTTTTTGTGAGGAGTGGATGTGGAGAGCTTTTGGACATGGATAATTACGACATAGTACGAATGATACGAAGATTAGGAAAAAACAAGGTCGCTCATATAAGCGTTCCGCACTTATTGCTTTGTTTTTTTATTTATCCACTTTAATAAAATTTATTGGAATATCTTCAGGATAAATCGATATATTGTATCCCTCATCATTTAGGTTTTCTAACAGGATGAGTTTGGCTTCTTCAGGTGTTATTATGTTTTTTCCATCGCAGTGATTGGTAGAGTCTTTTATTTCTCCATAATTTAGATTTGGGGTTCTTAAATTTAAAGAATACCACCAATTACAATGCACAAGATGCGTTACACCTAATTGATAAAAAGGAGGAGAAACTTTAGCTTCTTGTATAAACCACCCCGCTTCTCCTTCTGGTTTGATAATATCTGATGCTACATCTAAGCTGATTATGTTCCGTGTAGGTGATAAATCATTAGCCAAAATTGACTGGCCCTGCATCCAGTTGGGTGTGTTTATATGTAAATATTCCAGAATAGTAGGAGCAATATCCAACAATTGAACATTTCCTTGGATTTTCCCAGTATATTTTGGGTTTGAAAACCATATCATTAATGGGACGCGATTGCAGGAATCCCATTGCATGCCATGATCGGAATATAGAATTACAATTGTATTGTCTTTTTTTCCTGTCTCTGATAAGTATTCAAAAAGTTGTCCAAAATAACTGTCGAAATCTAGAATAGCGTCATCATAGAAATCAATCATCCATGTGCTACTTTGCTCTTGCCCTTTCGAAAAAACCTGCTCCCGCGGGTGGAAAGCGGGCCCGTGTGGGCTTAACATATGTGCATGGATGAAGACAGGTGTTTCAGCCTTGTCTAGAGAATTTATGATTCCATCAAAACGCTCCTCTTCTGATATCGGATGGATTGGTGTTGTAACTGCTTCATAAGGGTTATCCATCTTCTTAATAAGGAAGATATGCAAAATGCGCTCTCTAATTCGTTGAAGAATAATATTAGTAAAATAAAACCCATTTTCGGCACCAATTTTTCGAACTAGTGGCAAAAATATTTGCGTGTCTTCTGAGCGAAAATTAGCAATATCAAATCCAGAGCGGATATTTCTATCATAGGCATCTCCATAGCTAGGCATGGTTATTTGCACCGTATGATATCCCTTTTGTTTGAGTATTGCTGGTAAATGCTGGTAGGCATCTTCTCCAATCAAAATATCTGGCGGATATACAACACCTGTTGTTGACGGTAACTTCCCCGTTAGTAAAGAGGTTAAAGATCCCCCGGTATTGCCAGAATTTGAAAAGGCGTTTTCTGCCACAAGAGCTTCTTTTGCTAATTCGGCGATATTTGGGGTTGTGTCACGTTCATAGCCATAGGCAGACATATTCTTTGCATTAACCCCATCCACGCCAAGCAAAATGATATTGGGCAGTTCAGAGAATACTTCTGTATTATTTTGAGTATTATTTTTTTGCACTTTCGGAAATTGAAGAAAAAAGAAAATACTTGAAGATAATACTAGAAATAATACTAAGCGAGGCAAAAGAGGAGAAAAATTGCTTGAAGAAAGAATACCGCTTTTCACTTCCCTGACAATGATGATATAAAGACCCACAAATAAAAACGCATACAGTAAACGCCAAAACCTTTTTGTTGAAACAATCCCAAAGCCAAAAACAGTATAGGTAAAATTATCTATCAAAATAATGGATAGTGAACTCAAAATAAAAGAGAGAAGCAGTATGCCAATCCATTTAAAAAATTTAGGTGAATAGTTTTGTTTAAACAAAAAGCTGATTATCCACACCACTAAAAGGAGACTAGAAATTGGTATAGCTAAAATCAAAAAAGTCAGCAAGAGAACTTCTGTTTTCTGATAGATTGTCATGATCCACATAAATGAGGGCTTGGTAACAAAAAAGAACCATTCCATAAAAGTGTATAGAAAGCTAATTAAAATTGTTATAAGAAAAGTTTTTTTATAGATTTTGTTTTTTTTCATATATATCGCTGAAATTTGGCATCATAAAGATTTTCCATTTTACCATTACCCTTTAAAAAACAAGCTCCCGTTTCAAAAGAACGGGAGCTTGTTTTTTAATCTATCCCTCACTCGGCGGAGTATAAAATTGCCGATGATATAGCTCGGCGTATAAGCCATCCTGCTTGAGCAGGTCGGCGTGTTTACCGCGCTCGACGATTTTGCCCCCATCCAGCACGAGGGTTTGGTCGGCGTTGCGGACGGTGGATAGGCGGTGGGCGATGACAAAAGATGTGCGCCCTTCTAGTAAGCGATCCAGCGCGCCTTGGATCAGTTTTTCGGTGCGGGTGTCGATGCTGGCGGTGGCTTCGTCCAGGATGAGGATGCGAGGATCGGCTAAAAGCGCACGGGCGATGGCGATGAGCTGACGTTGTCCTTGAGATAAAAGTCCGCCACGCTCGCCAACTTCGGTTTGGTAGCCTTCGGTCATCTTTTGGATGAAGCCGTCAGCATTTGCCGCTTTAGCTGCTTCAACAACTTCTGCCTCTGTAGCATCGAGCCGCCCGTAGCGGATATTGTCCAGCACGGAGCCAGAGAAGAGATAAGGGTCTTGGGTGACGGTTCCCATCTGTGAGCGGAGGCTGTGCTGAGTAACATCGCGCAGGTCGTGCCCGTCAATGGTGATGCTCCCAGCTTGAGAGTCGTAAAAGCGTGCGAGCAAGCCCACGATGGTCGTTTTACCTGCACCGGTGGGTCCAACGAGGGCAATGGTCTCGCCGGGCATCGCGTCTAATGAAACGGTAGCAAGTACACTCACCTCCGCATCGTAGGCGAAGCTGACTTCGTTGAAGCGAACACGCCCTTCGATTCTGGGCATCTGCTCATCGCCATCGACCAACTCGATTTCTTTATCCAATAAAAAGAAGATGCGTTCTGCCGCAGCAAAAGCGGATTGGGCAACTGTCCACATTTGGGCAACGGTCTGGAGCGGACGGAAGAAGTTCTGCACATATTGGATAAAAGCGATGACCGTGCCGATACTGATTGCGCCCGCAATGGCGAGATAGCCGCCATAGGCTGCGACGAGGGCGAGATCGAGGGTGGAGAGAACGTCCATCGCCGGGGCGAAGGCAGAAGTGACGGTGTTTGCGCTGACGTTGGCATCACGATTTGCGGCGTTGCGCTTGGCAAACTCACCGACGTTGCGTTCGGTGCGATTGAAAGCCTGCGCTACTTTTACGCCTGAAACCTGCTCTTCCATCTCGGCGGAGACATCGCCAATGGTGCTGCGCGTTTTGCGGAATGCGCGCCGCGACATGCTTGAAAACACTTTGGTGATGTAAAAAGCGATTGGGATCACGACCAGCGAAATGAGACCAAGACGCCAATTGAGGGAGATCATGGCAATCATGATTCCGATTAGGGCAAAGGTCGAACCAACCATTTGAGCGAGAGACTGGCTGAAGAAATTGTTCAGCGCATCGATGTCGTTGCTCAGGCGGCTCATCAAGTCGCCGGCTTGGCTGCCCTCGAGATATTGGAGATGGAGGGCTTGGAGTTTGTTGAAAACTTCGTCACGCAAGTCTGCGAGTACTTTTTGCCCAGCAACAGACATGGTGTAAATCTGGAAGCGCATCGAAATCATGCCGACAGCGTAGACTGCAAGTAAGGCGATGACCGTGTACAACAAACCTGTTTTATCACCTTCGGAGATTGCGCCGTCAATCGCTCGCCCGATGAGCATGGGGCCAAGCCCCTGCATGGCGGCGTTGACCAAGACCAAGGCAAAAGCTGCTAAAACGTATTTTTTATAGGGCGCAAGGTATTTCACCAATCGCCAGACTACTTGCCCTGTGTTTTGGGCGTGTTCTTCTTCTGTTTCTGCGACGCGTCGCATTCCGTGCATCATAGGTTGCTCCTAAAAACTTTCAGTCTCTGAGCGGAGCATAGCGCAGTCGAAGAGCGATTTATATAAACCGTCCTTCAACTACAGGCTCATTCCATTCGCCTTCCGCTCAGGAACTGGCTAGTTATCTTTCCCAAACTGCGTTTCGATAATTTCCATATAAAGCTCGCTGGTGCGTTGCAGTTCTTCGTGTGTGCCTTCGGCGGCGAGCTTGCCGTTATCGAGCACTAAAATCTTATCCGCACTGCGGACGGTGCTGATGCGTTGGGCAATCACAAAAGTCGTGCGCCCCTTTTGCAGCTCCTCGAGAGCCTGCTGAATTTTATATTCCGTTTCGGCATCTACCGATGAAGTTGAATCATCCATAATCAAGATGCGCGGATCGAGTAGCAAAGCACGCGCAATCGCGATGCGCTGTTTTTGTCCGCCAGAAAGCCCAACGCCGCGCTCACCAACTTCGGTGTCGTAGCCATTGGGTTGTTCCAAAATGAAATCATGCGCTTGGGCGGCTTTCGCCACAGCGGTCACTTCTTCAAGAGTCGCTTCGGGGCGGCCGTAAGCGATATTGTCGCGGATCGTGCCAGAGAAAAGCGTCGTCTCTTGGAGCACAATTCCGATTTGTTTGCGGAGCGAATCGAGCGTCACGTCTCGCACATCGTGCCCGTCGATCAGCACCGCGCCCTCCGCCACGTCATAAAAGCGTGGTATCAGAGTGATGATGGAGGATTTCCCCGCCCCAGTTTGGCCCAAGATCGCCACCGTTTGTCCGGGATTGGCAACAAAGCTGAAATCTGAGACCACATCCGTTTCTGCACCAATGTACCGGAACCGGACATCCCGCAGTTCGACACGCCCCTCGACTTTGGGCAGGCTCACTGCGTCAGGAGCATCTTTCACTTCTGATTCAGCGTCCAGCACGTCGAAAAGCCGTTGCGCCGAAGCCTCTGCTCGAGACATCATCGCGCCGATCATGCCCATCATAAACATGGGCATGAGCATATAAATCAGATAACCAGTAAAAGCGACCAACTCGCCGAGCGTAAGCGTCCCGTTGATGACGAAGAGACCGCCCATGCCAATTACGATGACCATGCCGAGATTGCCCATAAAAAAGACGAGCGGGAAAAAGGTGGTGAAGAGCTTGATCATCGAAACATTCGCATCCAGCAAATCGACATTGGCGGTGCTGTAGCGTTCGATTTCGTAGCCTTCACGAGCAAATGCCTTAACGATGCGCGACCCTGCCAAATTCTCTTGCAAAATCATATTCAGCGTTCCCAGTTTCTGCTGCACTATTTTAGACATGGGCATGATCTTTTTAACGAACATCATGAAAACGCCACCCACGCCGGGAATGATGATCATGACCATCAAGGTCAACTGCCAATTCATGGAAAAGAGCATGACGAGCGTGCCGATCATTAAAACGATGGCAGAGACGAGATTGACCAATCCGCGCCCAAGGAACATGCGGACGAGTTCCACGTCGGAGGTCATACGAGTCATCAATTTGCCGGTATGTGAACGATCGTGATAAGAGAAACTCAAATTTTGGAGTTTCTCAAAGATGCTGTTACGAAGCTCATACGCCACACCTTGCGATGCGATTTCGCCGAGGTAGCCTTGCAGAAAATTGAAGATACCGCGTACAGCCGCAACACCCAAAAGGGCGATAACGACGCTCCAGACCACGTCCATATTGAGGGCGGAGACCCCGTCATCAATGAGGCGTTGAAGGAGCTTCGGCGAGATCAGGTTTGCGGCATTGACCAGCAGGAGGCTGAATAACGCCCCGCCAGTGGGGAGTAGGTATTTCTTTAGATAAGTGAGTGTTCGTTTGATTCCTGTCATTGAGATTCCTTTTCTATAGAACGCGGGGGTTATGGTTGCTTTCTATCTTCGCACGGCGGTGAACCGACCGTGCTAGTTTTACGAAGTCCTTTGGACTTTTTTCTTCTTGTTTTTTCGTGTGACTTCGTGGATATTTTTTATTTTTTTTACGCCTTCCCAAAAGAGATTGACTGCCATTTGAATATCATCTTCTGAAAGCACACATCCTTCAATACCTGCCGAGCGATGCTGTTGAGCTAGTCCATGGAGCATACCGAGTAGCATCGAAGCAGCTTCTTCGGCATTCGGCTGGGATTTGATTTCATCCGTCTCTTGGGCAAGTTGTACCGCTTCAACAATAGGCTCACTGACTGCTTCCATCAGATTGATGCGTTTGACAACTTTTAGCTTGAGATGTCTCGTATCCTTACGCAACATGAAGATCGGGGCGTGCTGTCCCGCAATTGTATTGGCATACGCCTTCAAAATAGCTTCGAGCTTTTCACGTGGCAACTCGATATTCTCCCCCGCTAGAGTCATTTTCTCGCGCAAATTCTTGGCATGACGCTGCATCACCTCGGCGAAAAGGCTCTCTTTATCAGGGAAGTGATAATAAATCGCGGCATTCGTCACCCCACATTCGCCGGCAATAGCGCGAATCGACGCAGATTTATAACCATGCTCGGTAAAGAGCTTTTCGGCAATATCGAGAATATGGTCGCGACCTACGCGCGGATGTGGGGACATGAACTTTCTCCTAACTTACTGAACGTACGGTAAGTTATACTTCCCGAAGAGGAATAGGTCAAGAGAGGCTTTGTTGGAGGAGTGTTAGAAAGGGGAATGGGTTTCATGAGGAAGTCCCGCTTTTGTTTTTGAGATAGAGGAAACTAAATTCCCCTATCACACTACTACAATCTAAAGCTCAGTCGCATTTATAATCAACTTGGCTTGGTGTTCCTCTTTAATCAACTCAAGTCCTCGCCCGGCATGAACAAGATTATGTCCTCGCCAAGAGGATGTCAGTCTATGGCGATCAAGCTTGGGTGAAGTCCTGTCACAGGGTGGAAATGTATGGTCTGATTATCTAAAAACAAATCCTGCAAATATAAGCTATGCTAAAATGTACTCTTTCATACCTTCCTACCTCTTCCCCAATTTGCAGGAGATCAATCAAATGTCAAAACAGAAACCCCAACAATTTGCAACAGCAGCAATTCACGCTGGCGAGATTCACGATGAGCAAGGGGCACATATTGCGCCTATTTATCAGACATCCACTTTTATCTTTGAGAATATGGCAGCTGTAGAAGCCTATAAAAACGAAGAAACAGATGGGCATATCTATAGCAGAGGCAGCCACCCTAACCGAGCGGCATTGGCTGAAAAATTGGCAACGCTGGAGGGCTACCAGCTAATTCAGGATGCATGCGCAGCCGAGAATAATGAACCCGTCGTTGCCGCTGAGATATTTAGCACAGGGATGGCAGCCATTAGCGCAACTTTACTCGGCGTAGCGCAGGCGGGCGATCACGTAATTGCTCAGGATGTTCTCTATGGCTCAAGCGACCATTTCGTAAAAGAAATCATGCCACAATATGGCATTTCAACATCTCGTGTAAAAGGAATGAACCCAGATGCGCTGGCGCAGGCTTTGGCAGACCATCCCAATACAACGGGCATTCTTTTGGAAACGCCCGCTAATCCAACAATGGAATTAGTCGATATTGCCGCGGTCGTTGATGTCGCTCACGCCCATAATACCAAAGTTATCGTAGACAATACTTTTGCATCCCCTGTCCTACAACGTCCCCTTGAGCTGGGTGCCGATGTGGTTCTCCATAGCACAACAAAATATATTAATGGGCACGGAACTCTGCTGGGTGGCGCGGTCATTAGCCGTGATATTCCCTTGATGGAAGAAAAAATCGGGATGCTGATCCGCTACTTTGGAGGCGTTCCCAGCCCCTTCGATTGCTGGCTGACAAACTTGGGACTAAAAACATTACCCTTGCGGATGAAGCAACATAGCGAAAACGGAATTCAGGTTGCGCAGTATCTGGAAGAACAAAAGAAAATAAATTTTGTGCACTACCCTGGCTTAGAAAGTTTCTCCCAACACGAATTAGCCAAACGTCAGATGGATGGTTTTGGCGGCATGATCGCCTGTGAAGTCGCTGGCGGCTACGAAGGAGCAACCCAATTTCTTGATCGGCTGGAGCTATGTTCGCTGGCTGTCAGTCTTGGCAATGTCGATACGCTTATCGAACACCCTGCTTCAATGACCCACGGTGATATAACACCAGAAATCCGTGCAGAAACAGGCATTAGCGATGGCCTGATCCGTCTGTCTGTCGGGCTGGAAGCTGCCGAAGATATTATTGCCGATCTGGATCAGGCATTGAGATAGGCTCAAGGAAAAGACATGCAGAAGAGGCTTTTATCTCTCCGAACATTTCAAAAGATACTCAATATTGGGGGATATTTTGCCCGCAAACCCTATTTCAATCTCGTCACCCGCACGATGATGCGTCTCTTGGCTGATCTGACGATAAAGTTGAAATCTGGGCAAAAGAAAGAAGCGTTGGAAGATATTGGCAAAGAATGGCAACGGATGTTCCCCGGACGGAGATTGGTGCCGATTCGCGAAATTACAGAAGATACCGTTTTGGCCGATGTGCGGGCAACTTGCCGATACGGACGATGTTTCGGCTTGCTACCGTTTAATGGAATATGATCGGCGTCTGCTGGAACATATTGGGGGGGAGTTCGTTGTTCTCGAATCGCAAGCAAGCCCAAATATCCGAGTGTGTCGGGTCGCCATCCGTAAAAAGGGGGCTGACACGGCAGATTTAATCCCCGCACATGAGAAATAAAATAAACCCAAAAACGTAAGTGTTTCTGTGCTTTTACACATCCCCTTTTTTCTATCCGATCGATTTTAATTTTTTTCTCAAATCTCGAATGATCTGCCTAACTTTTTCCTGATTCCCATATTGAATCCCCTTGCCTAATTTAAGATATTTTTGATAATCAATAATGGCAGCTTTATATTTTTTTTGCTGCTGCCTAAGCGTTGCCCTATTATAAAAAGCGCCTGCAAAATCTGGCTGGATGTGGATAGCGTGCGTAAAATCGGAAATAGCGCCTTTGATCTCTTTTTGGATTCCGCGAACAAGCCCCCGACTATTATACGCATCTGCTAGATCGGGGTGAATGCGAATTGCTGCGTCATAATCGCTTCGTGCGCCTGTAAAATTGTCCTGGTTATATCGTTCAAGACCGCGATGATTATAGGCTTCGGCAAACTCAGGGTTGATGCGGATGGCTTCATCATAATCTGCAATCGCCCCTTTGACATCTCCCTTTTCGCCGCGCGCATTCCCGCGATGATAGTAGGCACCTGTATAATCGGGCTGGATTTTAAGTGCCCGGTTGAAATCTTTGATCGCTTTTTTAAAATTGCTTTGCTTGCTTTCTGTGATACCTTTTCCCAAATAGGCTTTTGCAAAATCTGGCCATAAATGAAGCGTTTCTTCAAAATCTGAAATCGAGCCTTCGAAATCACCTTCTTCTCTGCGCACCTTGCCTCTTCGATAATAGGCTTCGGCAAAATCAGGGCGAGCGCGTAAGACCTCGGTAAAAGCATGGGCTGCATCTGAAAAAACACCATGCTGTGCAAAGGCCACGCCACGTTCGAACCACTCTTCAGTGATCAATTCTTTCATTTGAACTGGGGGCGTGCTTTCCACTTCTTTTTTTTCTTCGGCTGTTTTTTGGGCTATGAGCCTGATCAAAGAAGCTATAGTCTCTTCTTCAGATGGTGCGCTCAGGCAACGTTCGCGCAATTTTTCCATCCCCGCATAAAAGTATTCTGAATAAAGCCTCAACCCGCTATAGTTTTTAAGCGATGCCAACTTCCCACTGATCGCCTTTTGAACAGAGGGGCTACCTGCATCAAAACCCTCCATCACGAGCGGGATAATATTCCGTTTCTCATCAATTGCAAATTCGATTTCTTTACGCAAAGGGCTTTCATCTATCTGGCAAAGCTCTATCGCAGAAGGTGAGATAATAACCAGAAAATGGGCTCGGTTTTTAATATTCTCTTTGGCAACTTCGCTAAAATTCTCCTCCCTTCCTGTTTTTTGCTCCATAAAAAGATCGAAGCCTTGCTGAGATAAACTCTGATAAACCGCCAACGCGGTATGAAAATTGGTCCGTCTATAGCTGATGAATGCCCTTTTCTCGGTACGCCCCATAACTTTCTCCTGTGATTGTTTTGAGGAAGTGATTATACTCAGAAAATCTTTGAATTAAACGAGGGGCTTGAAATCATACAGCCCTTCTTTTTGAAGATAATTATAGACGGCATCAGAAAGATAATAACGGATGGGTCGCCCCTCTGTCGCACGGAGGCGAATTTGGCGAGAGGCAATTTCGAGTAATGGAGCATCGACGTAACGCAGCTTTGACCTGAGGCTGGGTATCGCTATATCGAGTTCGCTCAAGTCGAGCAGATCATCTGGGCGGCGCATCACACCGATTTCATGGCAGGCTTTCAGAATATCTTCTGGGCGATGCCAGGTAGGGAAATTATGCAGCGAGTCTCCACCCATTAGATAGACAAGGTCTGCATTGGGATACTTTTCCTTAATCAGATGGAGCGTATCAACGGTATAGTGCGGTCCTTCGCGATCAATTTCGACTTGTGAAAGTTCAAAAAAAGGATTGTCATTAATTGCAAGGTGTACCATAGCCAAACGATGCTTGAGGGGCGTGATGGTCTGATCCTGTTTATGGGGCGGGTCGGGAGTCAGTACCCAAAGCAAGCGGTCGAGATTAAGTTGTGAGCGAATCTCGCAAGCCAAAATCAAATGTCCCAGATGCGGAGGGTCAAATGTCCCGCCGAAAATGCCTATTCGTTCTTTTTCCATGGGGCTAGTATAACGCTTTTTTTGAGATAAGAAGATTCACCCAATTTTTAATAATTATTACAATATTATATGAGAAGAACCTCTTTGTGAGTTGCACCATTTGAAGTACCATCCATTTATCAGACAAATTATTAATTTAAAGATGCTGTTGCTGTCATTGAAGCCGAAAATACAAAAAAAGTTGAGCATATTGTCCACAACGAACTTCAACCTATTCCTAGCGTATTGGATACGCTAACCTGCCTTGCTGTTGATTGAGTGTACTCAAGGCAGGTGACATCTGTTACTACACGATGTTACTCTGTGCTTGTATAATAAATAGGTGTAATGCAAAAAGTGCGTTGCACCTACTTTTATATCCAATCCATCTTTAGGAGAAAAAATGACCGCAAAAATTATCGACGGAAAAGCGATTGCTCTACAAGTTCGCGAAAACGTAAAAAAAGAAGTTGCCAAGCGCGTTGCTGCAGGCAAACCCAAACCCGGTTTGGCGACTGTCTTGGTTGGCGAACGAGTTGACTCATCGACCTATGTACGTATGAAACAGAAAGCTTGCGCCGACTTGGGAATGAATTCCTTTCACCGCCCACTCCCTATTGATGCGACACAAGAAGAAGTTGAAGGCCTCGTTAAAGAGTTAAATGCCGACCCCGCCGTAAACGGGATTCTTGTTCAGTTGCCACTCCCTGATCATCTTGATGAAGAGAAAGTTTTGCAAGCAATTGACCTTGAAAAAGATGTTGATGGCTTCCACCCGATCAATATCGGTCGTTTGGCACAAAAGGGACGTGAACCGCTCTTCGTTCCCTGCACACCATATGGAACAATTTATTTGCTCAAGCAAGCGGGTGTTGAGCTTTCGGGCGCGAACGCTGTTGTTTTAGGGCGCTCGAATATTGTCGGGATGCCGGCAGCCCTGCTCCTCGTCAAAGAAAATGCAACCGTGACCATTGTCCACTCACGCACCAAAAATATCGAAGATGTCGTTCGCAATGCAGATATCATCATCGCGGCGATTGGTATGCCTGAGTTTGTCCGTGGAGATTGGGTCAAACCAGGTGCCGCGATCATAGACGTGGGTATCAACCAAAAAGATGACCCGACTCGCAAACGCGGCTACCGCCTTGTTGGCGATGTCCACTATGATGAAGCCGCCGAAGTTGCTGGTCATATCACCCCTGTTCCCGGTGGTGTTGGTCCCATGACGATTGCGATGCTGATGGCAAACACCCTGCGTGCAGCAGAAATTCAGCAAGACTAATAAGCTATAAATCAGCAATTAGCAAAGAGCCTCATCTTGCGATGAGGCTCTTTTTTCTTTTAATTTAATCTTCTAAACTTTGCAAAAATGCGATGATATGATCTGCCGCCGCCCCTTGTTGCTCGGCAACGCTGATTTCTGCGCCCACATCCCTTGCCATCGGGCCCGTATAACCGTATTGCAAACGATTACCACCATCAATCACTCCATAAACCGTATGCGCAGGTAAATAAGGCTTTTGCCAATTCAACAGGTCTTCGTTCTCATCATCGAGCGTACCGTAAATATACAAAACAGGCAAATTTATCTTTGCCAGACTTGTTGCTTCATCCAATCGGGCAGCGAGCAAAATTACGGCATCTAACTTATCTGTGTTTTTGAGCGCGAAATCAACAGGAAGAACACTGCTCCAGGTTGTTCCACCGACAACCCAGTTTTCGATATTCGGATAAGCAGAGATGACTTCATTTATTCTCTTCGCTTCTACTGCAAAATCATATTCCCGCTCAAAACGGCGAGCCAAGAAAGTGACCTGATATCCTTCTTCCGCTATCATCTGTGCAAGAGGCGCGTACAAACGGACATCTAGATTGCCCTCAGGATAAAGAATCAGCCCTATAGCCGTATCACCCGCAGCCGGAGAGAAAACGTAGCTCTCCTTATCCTCCCAATTCTCGACAGAAACTTTGTCATTACTCTGTAGAGCTATCTTTACTTCATCTGGGACGCCCAAAACAACGCCTGAAAACAAAGCCCAATTTATTCCTGCCGCAGCGGCAATTCCCATCAAAACGAGCATGATCTTTAAATATTTTTTCATGAGGTTACTCCTCGAAGACAAATCTCATAGACAATATGAAAACCATATAGCAAAGATTTTACTCTCATTCAAGACTATCGCTTACGAAGAAATATATTATATCTCTTTTCCTCATTTCCCCTTGTGTTGATACTTTCGTTGACAAGCGTAAGCAAAGAGGTTAAAAATAGGGCACTGCAGTAGAGTATTGGCTGCAGTATCTTTTTGTATAGGTCTTAAAGTTGTGAATATTCTCTCAATCAGCGATGTTATCATCCCCTTTCTCAATAGCCCTGAGCTCTGCGAAAAAAATCGTGAGGTCGATTTTGTGATTGCATGCGGTGATTTACCCTATTATTATCAGGAATATATTGCTGAAAAACTTGGGGCTTCTCTTTATTTTGTGCGCGGAAATCACGATGCTTTAATTGAATATGGCGCCGACGTAGATCGTAAAGCCCCTATTGGCGGGACAGATCTTCATCGTCGGATTGTGCATAGAGAAGGGCTTATTATTGCTGGCATTGAAGGGAGTGTTCGCTATAATAAGGGCAACTTTCAATACACGCAAAAAGAAATGTGGATGCACGTATTCCGTCTGGTACCAGAATTACTGCTCAACCGCCTCCTTTTTGGGCGTTCTCTCGATATTTTTATAACTCACGCTGCACCTTGGGGCATCCACGATAAACCGAATCGGGTACATCAGGGGATTAAAGCCTATAAATGGTTAATCCGTGTTTTTAAACCGAAATATCATTTTCATGGTCATAACCATGTTTATAAATCAGACACAATTACAGAAACCCAAGTGGGGGATACGCTCGTGATCAATACCTATGGCTATAAGCAACAAGACCTAAGTTTTTAACCCCCAATCATTATCGACAAATAAAGACCGGTTGCTTGGCATTGCGCAAGACTTCATCCAGTGCGCTACCCAAAATCACCTCCGCAACTGGTTTTCGGCTATACCCTCCCATCAGGATCATATCGATCTCTTCTTCTTCCACAGCTTTCAAAATGGATTCGCCCACCTCTCCGTTTTTGTGGATAAACTTTGCAGTAATATTTTGAGAATCCAGATAACGCTTCGCTCGGAACGCTGCCCATGGAGGCTTGCTTCCGTTTTCGGTCACGGTCAAGACGACAAGCGATGCCTCCCAACGTCCTACAAAATAAGCCGCCATATAGATAGCTTCTTTTGCTTTAGGGCTGCCATCATAAGCGATCAAAAAACGTTTGAGTTTCCGCGATGTGGGGTGAACAGTCAGGATTGGACGAGGACAACGCTGAATTAGAGAGCGTATCCCTGAGCTTAAGCGAGACGAGATTTGAGATTCTGGAGGATGTGCCATATACAAAACAACTAGATCGCTCCAGCGAGCACGGGCGTTAATGGTAGAGGCTATCCCACCTACATCTACAGCAAATTCGCCAACAAGACCAGCATCCTGGCAACGAGCCTCGAACTGCTCTGCCAATGATTTTACGAAATCACTTTCACGCTCGCTTTCGTTTTCAACAATATGCAATCCAAGTAAATGCGATTCCTCGCGCAAAGCTACTCGAATCGCTTGCTCAAGTGCTTGCCAGCTTTGCTCTTTTCCGTTAAATGGCACAAGAATATGTGTAAAGAGATGCCCTGCGGCATGGGTCGCCAACTGATCTTCTCGCCATTTGCCGGGCTGAGGCCCTGGCTCTAAAATGGGAGGAATTATCGCCGCGCGAATTCTCTTAACAAATCGAGTTAATCTCTGTTTAATTCCCTCGCCCCGCTGATTCACCAAATCATCCGCAACATCATCTACACCTACAGACCAACCCAAGTTTTCTTCTAGCTTCTCTTGATGCTCAGCCATCCAAACATAGAGATCGGTTTCTGTTCGTTTGGGAAATCCCCGCAGAATACCCCGATTTTTGATGACCTGAATCACAGGCAGATAAACCTCACGATGCCAATCGCAAGCGGCTTCTTGAGCTGAAACTTCCTTGTCACTTTCAGCATTCATCTGCTGCTGGTGAAGGTGAATATGTTTTTCGAGCAGTTTATATCGCCCAGGAGCAGTGATATTTAAACTTGCTTGCGGACAGCTTTCATCAATATTGGTATTCGCCAGAAACTCAGCATATTCCGATTTCAAAATGAAATCATTAAGATCTGTTTCAGGCGTCAACGGAACTTTGGTATGGATTTCCGTAACATAGGCTTGCATTTCTTCAAGTCCACGCTCGCGAGCAATAGAAACGCGATGATTGCCATCCAGAACAAAATATGCCTCTCCAATTTGGTAAACCTGAATAGGCGGCATCTCATCAAGATCACGAAGCACAGATTTGACTTTTGCCCAGCGGAGCAATTGAGCGTTTTTACGTGGGAGGAAGTTGCGATTGAAATCTGAATACCGCCCAACGCTACCAATAATTGACTTTAGGGGAATCCGCTGTAAACCGCGTTTTTCCTCACCGCTAGCCTTAAGACGCTGACGAGCTTCTTCAAAAGAGAGCAGTGCATTATCATGTCCTGTTAACCGACTAACAACCTCTTGCAGGGCAGCTTTACGACGAGCACGTCTGAAATCATCAAGCGCAATACGATAGCGGGGGGATTGCTGTTCCATACGTGCTAGTATAACGTATCAGAGAATCCTTTGCCATAGAATGTGACTACCGCTTTCAGTTAGATGTTCACACGACTAAGCATCCACTATATTCAATAACAAGATTCAATCTTAAATTTTTAGCTATGCTATTACCTCCACGGTTTTGCGCATGCGGATTGTGATTCCCAATGCCAAACTAAGCGAGAAAATATACGCCGCTCCAAAAGGAATATAATACCCATCCCATATGTAGACCAAGACGAGGAAGATAAGGAAAAAGCTAAACTGAACCCAAGTCCAGTTTCTTAGCGTTTTAAGAAAATCACCATTTGTCTTTTCTTTTCGTGCTAGTGATGCCAAAAAGAGAAAGAAAAGGGCTATAAAAAGAAACTCTGCTGCCATCTCAAATTTGTTGTACCACCATGCTGGGGGTGTATATCCGCCCCAGAAATTGACCTCGCCATAGAAAGGCCAGAAGAGTTCGACTCCCCGAAACCAAATGATCAGGTCAAGCAAGGCGTGCATCGTCATGCCAATGCCCAGACCAACCCCCAGATTGCCGATTCGAGGGCGTTTTAGTAGCGCAGAAATCAGATAAAAGACTAATGCAAATCCAAAAATAACGACAATGCTATGAGAGAATGTGCGATGCAGGCCATGCGTATCTAATCCAGATAGTGTTGCGTATGCAACCGCCAATGCATCCATATCGGGGAGCATATTTCCTAACACAATTCCGAGCATTAGCCATTCTTTTTTAGGTGTCAATTTACGGACTGCCATACTAACCAGACCATGAATTCCTGCTTGTGCCATTTCGGCCTCCTTAATTAAGTTTTAAATTTATCTATAAAAATTATTGCATATTCGATATGCAAATACAAGAGAAGTTATTTCTCCACATATAAGGACAAAAAAACGCCGCAATCGCGGCGTTTTTACTGTATACTGAATACTACTTACTTGCTCTTCACTGGCTGCCTTAACACCGTCTTCAACTTCTCTGGCGCAACACGACGCGGATCACTGAGATAAATTTCGTGATGTTTCCCCGTCATGGCATATCCATTTTCGGGAATAAACTCACTGTGCATCTTCGCCAAAATGGGAGTCTCATCATCATAAGAGCCAACGTGCATGATCTGCACAGAAAGCCCTTCAGCGTAGCTCTCCATTCTCACCAAATCCAATGCGGCGGGATTTTTCTTCTTACGCACCTGCTCAACCGCATCCGCAAAAATCTCTGGCGTAATCCATTCTGGGGTCATGATCATCATCGTCCAATCCCAAGCAGCTTTTTCGCGGGTGATAAAAGTTTCCATATCTTCAGCCCACCAGAGCCCCTCCAAAGGAGGGACAACGTAATCTTTTTCCAGTGTCTTTTTGCTGACGAATTTCATTTTATAGGCTACGGCGTAGAGTGCTTCAAGAGCGTCCGAATAGTTTTTCGCCATAACAGGGTTATCCTTCTCAGTAGCCAATCCATGCCCATCAACCATAACAAATTGCATCTCTGGCACATTCACGCTCACGAACTTTTTTGCGGGGTTATAAAACTCTTTCATCGTTTTCTTGAAATCAACTTTAGACATTTTTCTCTCCATTTTTTCTACTTTCTTGTATCCAACACAAAAGTTTGTCCAGTCTTATAGCATTCAATCTCACTATCTCGATACAAGGTCACTGAGCCACCACCCAACACTTGCCATTCTACGCCCTCAGACAACATACCTGTGTATTCATCGATTCCGAGTAGAGTCACATCGGGCAATAATGTCATTAACTTCGCAGCCCAATGCTGACCAAAGGTATTATGATGAGGTAAAACACAGGCATTCTGCAACAAACCCAACCCCTGCTCAACTTTCCCAGCAGCAGGGTCGTAATAATGCTCACACATCACCATTGCTCCAGCACTTGATCCTGCGATAACCGCGCCCTTCTGATAAGCTTCCAAAATAGCTTCCCAAGCTTTGCTGCCTCGCAAAGTTTTCCCAAGATAATCCGTAAACCCACCCAGCATGTAAATCAGCTTCGCCGCACGGAGCATATCCGCAATCTCAAGGTCATTTGCGCTTTCTCTATTGATTAGGGACACAGATTCAACATCAGCTGCGCCCAGACTTTTGAACCAACGCACTCCATTCTTCCCAGCTCGTAGGTGATTATTATCCCGTGCAGCAGCGGTTGGGATGATGCAGATAGGGGCATCAAATCCATCTACCAATTCGATTGCGCACAAATCGGGTTCGCGCATTGCACCGCCAAATTCTGCGCCACCTTCCAAAAGCAAATATCCCATGCTAAATCTCCGCACCACTCTTCATTTTCCGGATCGTTTTCTCAACCCAACTTTTCTCCGCTTCGAGCATCATCAGGCTATGATCAAATAAGTATTGGACATGTGGAGGGAGAGGACTCTGCGCCCCAGCTTTTGCGCTGACGTGAGCCAGCCGCTCTTCCACCCCAGCCAAATACGATTCGAGCGCATTTTGGGCTTGGTCGCCGTCTAAGATGGGCAGATTCGCAACCCCTAACAAAATAGCGGGGTAGCTTTGTTTAGGATGCGATAAAGCCTCCAGCGTAGCCTCGCGCAATGCCACAAATCCCTCAGCCGTGATTTGGTAAACGCGCCGTGCTTTGCCGCGTCCCTGCGTGAGGATTAGTTCGCTCTCCACACAATCCACCTTTTCCAATTTTTTGAGCAAATAGTAAATTGAAGAGAACCCAATCTCCGTCCACTCGCGCATCCCGCGTTCTTCAATGATCTGCTCAATCTCATATCCATGACGGGGAGCTTCGGCGACAAGGCTCAAAATTGCTAATTCTGCATTGGTCATTTATTCATCCTTTATTATTCTAATACTAGAATAATATAAAAAGAGAGATTTGTCAAATAAAAAACTTCAGAAGTCTTCAAGACTTCCGAAGTTTTTTGAATGTAACTTATCTCATCTCTCTACATCTAAACAAAAGTGCGCAAAATAAATTACAAAAGATGTTTTATGTCCAAATCAAAATCAGAAATAATCCGTACCTTCGCCCCGGGCTGGTTTGCCTCGGTAATGGGAACAGCCGTCGCCGTCATCGCCATTTACGTTTTTCAAGACCACATTCCCTTTGCAGAATTTTGGCAGCTCTTCTTTTTGAGCCTGTCTGTGTTGATGTTTGTCATCATTTTTATCCCCTGGATTTTGCGCTGGTTTCTCCATTTTGACCAAGTCAAAGCCGACCTGCACCATCCAGTTTTTGCCGCGTTTTATCCCACCATGCCGATCTCACTCATCATTATCGGGCTTGCGCTCGAAAAAGCCGGGCATCTCTTTTTACCCGAGGAGATTCTCCTCCCCACTTTGCAATTTCTGTGGCTAACAGGCACCGCCGGGATTGCATATTTTGCATTAACTATTCTCAATATCAACTTTATGAAACCGGGTGTAGATTTAAAGATCGCAAATATGGGATGGCTGATTCCACCCGTCTCGGCGTTGATCGTGCCAATTCTTGGGGGGAGTCTTTCCGTTGAATATGCCGGGACAACGCTCGGGAATATTAATTTGGTTGCCAGCCTCATCTTTCTCGGGGTTGGGAGCTTGCTCTTCATCTTTGTGATGGGGGCTGTTTTCACCCGCTATATCTCCCACAGCCTGCTTCCCGCCCACCTTGCCCCCACCATTTGGATCGGGATTGCGCCAACAGCCATCCTGACAATTATCTCCGTTAAATTAACGCACCCGCTGATAATTTTCTTCAATGCATCCAGCGAGGTCGCAGAGGTTTTTGGCATCATCTCAAAAGCAATCGGCGTGGGTTTCTGGGGCTTTGCTTTCTTTTGGCTCATCCTCGCCATTAGCATGACAGTAAAACACCATAAGAAAATCGAAATTCCCTTTGCGATGAGTTGGTGGGCGTTCACTTTCCCACTAGAATCATTTATCGTTTCAACGGGCGTTATCTACAAGGCAATTGGAGGGAGTTTCTTCTTGGTTATCGGGCTAACGGCATTAGTCGCCTTCTTTGTGATTTGGGGAACGGTTTTGGTGAAAACGATAAAGAGGGTAATTTCTGGGGAGATTTTTGAAGGGTAGGTTGATTTGATTTAGCTTTGGGGTTGTGAATAATAATTGCTTCGAGTTTTTATCACAAATTGCGCGAATAAGGCGATTTTATAAAACCCTCTCCTAAAGGGAGAGGGTTGGTGTGGAGTGGAAAAGAAATTGGGGATTGACAAACTCATATGTTATTAGTAACATATGATAGCTGTATCCTATATATAACAAGGAGGTTCTCCATCATGTCAATCAAATACGTAATTTTAGGATACTTGGGCTGGAAGCCAATGACCGGTTATGATCTTAAGAAAATTATTGCCGATTCTGAAACCCTGCCCTGGTCCGGTAATAACAATCAAATTTATAAAGCTTTGGTTCAGTTGCATAAAGACGAATGGGTTAGAAAAGTTACTGAAAATCAGACAGGTGCACCAAACCGTCATATATATTCGATTACCGATGAGGGTGAGCTGGCACTGAGAGAATGGGTGGACAACGAGCCCGAATCTCCACATACAAAGAAGTCATTTCTTAATCAGTTGATGTGGGCAGATAGTTTGGACATAAAAGAAATAGATGAGTTGCTTGAGGCATATTTAAATACTGTTGGAGAAAAGATCTTTTTCTTACGGGTGCAAGCCGACAGAAAACCCAATATGCCAGAGCGAACACCACGTGAAAGATATTTGTGGGAGATGATCTATAAGAATTGGATTGCACAATATGAAACTGAACTTGATTGGGTCCGACAGATCCGCCAGGAGCTATCGAAAGGGGAAACCCATCGTCGGTGGGTATAATCATCAGAAAAAGACAAAAGTCTGGGATGTTTTTTTACGGCAGATCCCCCGTTTCCTTTATGGAAATGGGGGATTTCTTATAAGGGTACAAAAAATGCCATTTAAACGAAAGCAATCCCAAAACACGCGCGGCGCGGCTTTTCATCTCCCTAAAAAAGAAGAATATCAGTAGACAGGGGAAATGAATCCTGACATAATACGAAGTACTATAAATCGGTAGATGAAAGCTGAGTGATTCAGCATTCCCGATTGGCATGGAGATTGCTACGCGATCGCCGAAAAACTGGTTCGCAAATACATGCCTGATAAAAACAAGGAGTTTCTGATGGTACTGCCCCTCCCGCTCGAAGAAATGAAAGCTGCTCATAAATTATTGACCGAGTATAACTACGAATTGCGCCCGGTTGTGCATGGTTATGCAAATCGGACGCTGCATATTGATTTGGGGACGAATGCGATTCACGAGAAACCCGTCACGATGGAGATGAAGAAGCTCTTCACGGGCGGACGTGGTTTTGGGCTGAAACTGCTCTGGGATGCGGTCACGCCTGAGACGAAATGGGATGACCCTGAAAATGAGTTAATCATCGCTAATGGCCCAATTTGCGGGACGACGGGTTATGCTGGCTCTGGCAAGGCGACTGTGGTAACGCTCTCGCCCTTGACGCTGAATGTGGTCGACAGCAACGTGGGCGGCTATTTTGCGCCTTTCTTGAAATTTGCTGGCTTCGACGCGATGGAGATTAGCGGTAAAGCCGACGAAGATGTGGTCATTTTTATTGACGGAGATACAGGCAAGGTCACGATCGAGACTGCACCACTCGAAGCGGTGGATTCGCATTTATTGGGCGCGCATTTGACGAGGATGTACGCGCAAGATGAAAAAGGGCAGCGCGGCGTATCCGTCATGTCTGCGGGCGATGCGGCGGAGCATATCCGCTTTGCGCTGATTAACGCGACTTGGTACGACGTGCGCCGTAAGGAAATCCGCCTGAAACAGGCTGGGCGTGGCGGGACGGGGCGCGTCTTTAGAGATAAGAAAATCAAGGGTATCGTTGTCCGCCAAACAAAGATGAGCGGCAAGAGCAATGGGCCTTTTGACATCAATTTGATCCGCAAGGCGGGCAAACGCTTCAACCGCGAAATGACCGAGTTAGATGATAAACAAAACCAAATGAAAAAGGTCGGGACGGCGAATATCGTCGAGATCATGGATCATTTCGACCTGTTGCCCACACATAACTTCCGCTATGGCTCACATCCTGATACGCATCAAATCGATTCGAGCGTTTGGAAGAAAAACTTCACGCAAGGACTCCCCGATGGCTGCTGGCTGGGATGTACGATGTCTTGTTCGCACGGCGTGGACGGTTTCCCGCTCCAGACGGGTCCTTACGCTGGGCAAAAAGTGCTCGTTGACGGACCCGAATATGAAAACGCCGCTGGGCTAGGCTCAAATATCGGCAACTTTGACCCCGATATTGTCCTTGAACTGAATTTTTATTGCGATACCTATGGCGTGGATAGCATCTCCTTTGCCAACGCGGTCGCCTTTGCGATGGAATGTTATGTAGAGGGCATCATCACCAAAGAAGATACCGGTGGCATGGATTTGAGCTTCGGCAATGGCGCGGCAGCCGTCGAATTGCTGCATCAGATGGCACGCGGTGAAGGCTTTGGCGTGATCGTTGGGCAAGGCGTGATGTACATGAAAGAATATTTCGCCAAAGAATATGGCGGTGACCCTGCCTTCCTGCACGACATCGGGATGGAGATCAAGGGCATGGAAATCTCCGAATACGGCACCAAAGAATCGCTCGCCCAACAAGGCGGATTTGGCCTCGCCACGAAGGGTCCACAGCACGACGAAGCCTGGCTGATCTTCATGGATCAAGTCCAGAATCTGCTCCCCAGCTTTGAAGACAAAGCCGAAGCCCTGCATTACTTCCCGATGTGGCGCACTTGGTTCAGCCTGCACGGCATGTGCAAACTCCCCTGGAACGACGTCACCCCCGAAAATAACGCCGATACCGCTGAGCCAGCCAAAGTGGAAGAACATGTCGAAAATTATTGCTGGGTACACGAAGGCGTGACGGGGGTCATGGTCTCCCCCAACGATCTGCTCCTGCAATCAGAGCGCGTTTATAACTTCCAGAAAGTTTTCTCAATTCGGATGGGAAGAAGTGGACGCAAATTCGACTATCCGCCCTACCGGGCTATGGGACCTGTTACCGCTGTGGAATACGAATCCCGCGCCGAATTATACGACGGACAATTACGTGATTTGAACTTGGCGGCCCCCGAAAAGCTTTCTACCGAAGAAAAAATGGAGAAACTTCGAGCCTACCGAGAATCTCAGTACGAACTCCTGCTAGATGCCGTCTATAAACGCCGCGGCTGGGATATGAACAGCGTCCCGACTGTGGAGAAGTTGAAAGAGTTGGAGATGGATTTGGATGAGGTCGTGGCTGTGGTGGAAGAAGCCAGAAAAGCTTAACTACGTAAGGAAAATCGGGATTCAGTGTTCGGCAATCGGTTTGTAGAGACAGTCATCTTAGGGAGGTGGCTGTCTTTTTGTTTCTGGTAAAATATTTACATATTTCATGCTTTTTGGGTAGAGTGGTAGGGAAAGAAAAATGAAAAATGACGAACATGTTAGCAATAATATAAAAATAATTAGTTACATAGTGTCCATAGGAATATCATTTGCAACAGGATATACCGTTGACAAGTATTTTAATACTTTAGGATTTATTACGGGGTTTATAACTTTTTTGGTCTTAAATTTGTCAGACGTACGCTCAAATATTCAAATACTAGTATCGGAAATTCCTGCCGCAATTAAAATTACGGGTTCTTTTTTGTCTTCTCCAGAGTTTGAGCCAATTCAAAAATTACTTCACCAGTACCACGTCTACCTGTTTAAGCCCATCGAGCATCGTATTGCGGTTCTTGAGAATGACGCAGATGAATTTCTGGGAATTGACAAATCATCTATAAAGCTATTCCTTCTTTTCTTATTCAACTCGCTTGCATTAAGTTTGTTGACAGCAAAATCAGCAAAAAACTTTATCGGAGAATTTATTGCTGCAATAAGTTTACAACTAATGCTTTTAGGAATATACGCTTATGTCAAAACAATACCTAATCAAAAAAAATATTTAGCTAAGGGGTTTCCAGGGTTGGTTTGGTTTCCTATAATATTTTTTTGGTCATTTTTCTTATTATTCCCATTTTCGGAATCTATGGGTTTGATCGAACTAGATATACTTATTGTAATAGGAGGAATTGCTTCTGGACTAGCAATAGGGCATTCATATGGAGCAGATGACAATATTTTCAAGATACAATCTGGAAAAAGCAAATTTTTCGTCTCAATAGCTGTGGGAGTAATTATTGGAGGTATGATGTTGAGTAGTACTCCAATAAGCAGTATTGATAACAGTACAAACACTGACATTGAAGCTTCTATTATTGGTGTGGAACAGAATGCGCCCATACTTTCAGCAGTATCCATTGTTTACCTGAATCTCTATAGAGACTTTAGAATAAGCATCCAAGATGAAAGAGGAGTAGTGTTGCCCACACTTGGGAGTAAATCTTACATATTTATTGCGGCTACAAGTATTTCTTTCTCAGCAACTTTTGTAGCTTTTTTATTTGGTCGAGCAGGGATTTTGCTGTTAGTGTTTGAAGCACCATTTTTCTATATCTCTTGTATCCTTATCAGAATGAAAAAAGAGTCTCTGGGATTACGGTTGCTAAAACAAGTTGTTTTATTTGATGAATGGAGAGAAATGAATTTTTGGGGCGAAATTGAATGCTACAGATTTCTTATGGAGAATCATCCCAATGACTTTTGGGAGATTATCACATCCCAATTATTCAAAACAGCGAGACACGACTTTGCTCAAAATTTGTTCACAGAATATATTACTCGGATTCATCCTAAGGAATCGGTTAAAAGTTTGCTGGAAGTATTTCCTTTTATTGAATTCCAAGAATGTAATACTGACCGAGTTCCTGATATGTCACTTCTCTATACTCAACGAGAAAATCCACTGTTTGAAATAATATATGATAGACGCAAAACAATATACCAAAATATGCTTCAGTATTCTCATAGACATAATTTGGATGGTGATTATTCAATAATTACCGCCTATCACGATCTTTTGTCATTCAATAGTACTGGCTATCTGACAGAAGATGCTTTTAGTTCTTTAAGCAATTTATTTAAATTTGATGAGCATTATTATCTAGGACCGCTAACCAGGCTAGTGCAACTTGCCGACAAATCCTATTCAATTAGAAACATTGACGCAATTGGCTTGCTTGCTCAAGAATGGGGTGTGTATTTACAAAAAATCAGTAATTGCCAAGTTTTTTCCAACATATATCCACTAGTGCTTATGCTTTCTGAATTTGCCCAATCACTCAAGGGATTTAATACAGGCAAAGCCAATATAAGTGAAGCGGCATTGTTAAGCATTAACCTAAAGTTTGCTAGAGAAAGATATGAAAACGAATCTTATTTTGGGGTTTCTGTTTTAAACAATATAGCATTATATTGGGAAACACTTTTGATGGCTCATCTACAAGAAATGACCCAAGTGAAGTTGTCTGAATAGAAGTTCTTATATTTTGCTTAAACACACTCCCTTCACAAAATCAACATAAACTCATGCAAGCAAAGATACGTTGTCATGCCCTGTCAAACTGAGAGCAAAAATGACAAAATCAAAGAAAGAATATTTGCTCATCGTAAACGATGGTCCCTACGGAAACGAACGCCCCGATAACGCCCTCCCCGTTGCGATGAATTTGACAAAGAGAGAAGAGGCAGCAACATCACCTTAAGTGTTACCAATATAGCCCCCTCTGCCCTAAAGGGCATCTCCCCCAAATTGAAGAACGAATTTGGGGGAGAATTGGCAACATTCTTGATTTGAAAGACACCCATCCCCCATTTTTGCACTTCAAAATGGGGGACCGAGGGGGCAAGAACAGAGAAGACAATGACAAAACAACCAAGAAGCAACTCAAAAACAATGCGCAGAGCAATAAGTCTCCGTAAAAACACAACACCTGCCGAGAGAAAACTATGGGCATATTTGCGGCGTAGTCAATTGGGTGTTCGTTTTCGTCGTCAACACGCTATTGGAAACTTTATCGTAGATTTTTGTTGCATCAAAAAGAAAATAATTATTGAGCTGGATGGCAGTCAGCATCTTGATTCACAAGAGTATGATGAGGAGAGAACAGCGTATTTAGAAACTCGTGGTTATCGCGTAATCCGCTTTTGGAATAATGATGTGATGAACGATATAAAGAATGTGGTTGTAGCAATAACTTATGCATTAGAGGAATAAGCAATTTTACGCCCCCCGCCCTTCGGGCATCCTCCTGTTTTGAAGAACAAAACCAGGGGGAAGGACACAAAAATATGAAAAACACCCTACTCAAATCAAACAGATTACTACTCAGAGCTCCCGAAGAGGGAGATCAACAAAGCCTTGAGCGCATATTCGGCGAGCCTGAAATGATGCACTATCTGGGCGGCGCATGGGATGCAAAGCAAGTCGCGGAATCGCTCCAGTGGTGGCGCGAAAATTGGGGTGTCAACAATTGCTGGTATGGCATCCTGCTCAGGAAGGATACTCTGGAAACAATCGGCATGGCTGGCTTTACAGAAAACACAATTCAGGATGAGCCAGGTCTTGAGCTTTCATGGTTCGTTTTGCCTGAACATCAAAAACAAGGCTTTGCCACCGAAATCACACAGGCACTTTTTCGCTTCGCATTTGATGATTTGAGCGCAGAGAGAATGCTTGCAGAAACGCATCCTGATAACCCTGGAGCTGAGAGAGTGTTATCAAAGCTCGGATTTGAGTGTCTCGGCGAACGTCAACATAGCTACGATTATCTACCAGACTTCAATACACAAAGTCTTTGGGCATTGACCCAAGAGAATTGGCAACAGGAGGTTACAAAAAAATGCTGACAGAAACCAAAAGAATTAACCTATTAATGCCCTTTAAGTTAGGAAGCGTAAATTGCTACCTTATTGAGAATGACTCTAACTATATTCTGATTGATACGGGCAGCTCAAATCGACGCGCTGAGCTTGAGCAAGAGCTTGAAAACGCTGGGTGTAAGCCGGGCAATTTAAAGCTCATCATTTTGACTCATGGGGATTTTGATCACACGGGCAATGCCGCCTATCTCCGCCAGAAGTTTGGAGCGCAAGTAGCCATGCACCAAGATGATTCTGAGATGGCTGAGTTCGGGAATATGTTCTTCAACAGAAAGCAGCCCAATATTCTCATCCGAAAGATAATCCCTGCTTTCTCAGGTTTTGGCAAAAAGGAAAGATTTAAACCCGGCCTATTCGTCGAGGATGGAGATGATTTATCTGCCTATGGTTTCGATGCAAAAATTCTGTCCATTCCTGGGCATTCGAAAGGATCAATAGGCATTTTGATGGCAAATGACGATCTCTTTTGCGGTGACCTTCTTGAGAATTTAGACAAGCCCACACTCGGCTCTATTATGGATGATATGGTTGCGGCGAAAACCAGCGTTGAAGTGCTAAAGGGACATGGCATCAATACCGTCTACCCCGGGCATGGAGTACCATTTTTGATGGGAGAATTTAGTAAATCCAATTGATAGCTTTGCTTGAGAGTGTCACGCTACAAGCCTGACCTACATCATCAATGTCACGTTTTCAACGTGACATTGATGAAAGGTAATTTGAACAACTTATTTATTCAAATTCCTAAAACACATAAGTAAAAAAGGAAACAAATATGTCACCCCATACGATCCTTATCTTGTCTTATATCCTCTTCATTTGGCTAGTCATCTTGCACACTTTTGAAGAAATTTCCTGCGATATTATGAGGCTGGAATTAGGGCACATCAAATTGACCAAAAATCGCTATCTTTTGGGGGCCAGTGCCATCTCAACCATTAATTTAGGAACCTTAGCCCTCCTTATTTTGGGCTTGCCTGCGGGGTATTATCTTGGTCTCTTCATAACGGCAGTAATTGGCATGTTCCAGGCACTTGTACATGGCATCGGCTATCTGCGAGAAGGCAAAAAAGCGCGCGGCATGGGGGCGGGATTCTTTTCATCCATCCCCTTAGCGATTGTCGGTTTGATCGTCTTTATCCAACTTATTCGGGCAATCTCATCCTTTTAGATGAAAGCAAAATATCTCCATCTAATCAACACCAACACAAATAGGCAAAGATGCGATGATAGAGAATATTCAGACTAGCACGATGGAATTGCTGACAAACTGGACATTAGAAGCCGATCAGGTTTTGGTGTTTTAGCAGTTAGCACATAAGATTTAAACAAAAAGTTCAACAATGAGTGGTATAAAATATCTTCAAACTCTTTAGCAAAACAAATACCATTTCTGAAATCAATTAGCATATATAGTAAAAAGGGTACATCATGGGCACTGATATTTTCCTGCATGGTTTTTTGCTCGGCATTGGTTCGGCATTTGTCTTTGGCTTCCTCTCCAAACGAGTTCAGGGCTACCGAGGAAAGATCGGAAAGAAAAACAAACCATTTGATACCTTCCCTGATGCAGCTCAACCCAAGCTAACTTCCGCCAAAGTCTATCGAGAGAGTTCGTGGGCAAGGATTTGGCTGGTTTTCTGGTTTATTGTCTTGCTTATAGCTGTAATGATTATTATATACATGGTGCAAATAAGAATAGAGTATTTTTCTACCCTCTGTTAGCGTTTTTTAATTGTTGACATTAGTGGCTTAATAGTTGTATAGAGATAGAATTTGGAGTCCCCTTGTTTTTAAATGCCACATCCAATACCGCTCCCTTCAACACAAAATTCTTCCATCAACAAATTCTCTTGCTCTCCGTAGGTGAAAATATGATCCAGATGGGCTACTGGACGGTGATCTCAAAAGAACCCTTCCGCTTCCTGGTTTGCATGCAATTGGGAAACTACAGTCTAGGTCTCATACGGAAATATCAGGAAGCTGTGCTGCACTTCTTCCCCTGGAAAGATCGTGAGTGGATTTTCAAAGCCGGAAATATCAGCGGGAGAGATGATTCCCCGCAAGCGGGAGCCAATTTTCTTCTTAAGCATACGAGATTTTGGTACAACCGGAGAGAAGTGGAAGGCACCTCGATAGAAAGAAGAACCACACGTTGATAGTTAAAAGCTATCGTTAGAACACTTAAAAAAAAGAGTAGGGGTAAAATCAAATCTATTTCTTCTAAATTTCTATACCATTTTTAGAACACAATCTTCTTTCAAAGTATAATTATCGAAAGATAATCTTACTTTTTCCGGAATTCCACGTCAAAATAAAATCACCATCAATTACGTCCAATTGGCGAGGAAATTTAATAACATTCTATATTTTATCGTTTTTCGTCACCAACAAGCCATGAATTTCCAGAATTTTCTTGTGAGATTTATTAATTTTTCAACTTTGAAGTTAAAAACAATTGTAAAGCAGAATATTTGGCATGGTAAAAAAGGCCTCATTAAATACTGAAGCCATTACCGGGATATTCGGGCCTATCTATTTAGGAAAAGCATTTTTCAAACACATCTTTATACGGATATTTAGCTGAAGGCTTCATCACCACATATCTTGCAGTTTTGATAATTTTTGCAGCAAGAAAAACATACTTCAATCGGAATGTCTTGATTTGCTGTCGGTATTCTGAAATGCTTAATGAATCAAATTTGAACAGTAAAAACAGATTGTATGAAAGCATCATCATCTGAAACACGGCCTCATTTGCCCAAAACGATTTGAGTAAAAGATGGCCAACCGCCATATCGTATTTAGCTTCCTTGATGTAATTCTCAGAGTTGCCGCGCTTTTCGTGAGAAATGACAACTTTTTCTGAAGGTAGTTCAGTATTGGTTACGAAGAAAAAGTATTCGTATTCGTCGCCGTCAAAGAAAGACAGTTGTTCTCTGCCTTCCTCTGGTTTCAATACGCGAGATACAACAAATCTTCTATCTTTGTCCCAGGTGTCCAGTTTCGTAAAAAGCTCAGCAGTTTCCCTGCCTTCTTCACCTTTAACAAATAAAACAGAGGGGTCTGTAACTTGAGAAGCAAGGGTTGGATACTGTTTTCCCTTTATCAAATATTTACAACCGGCGGATTCTATTGTTTCGATAATATTTTCATCAAAGTATCCGCTGTCCATTCGGAACATGATTTCTAAATCATCCGATTTGATATGAGCAACGATTTCTTTGATCATTTCAGCAGCGCCATTTGCAGTATAAGTGTTGCCACTTCTCACAAATCCAGTGATATAGGCCTTTAATTCATCACAGAAAGCAAACTGTATGTTGTAACAAGGGTTGCCAATCCTTTTTGGATTGTATCCTTTTGCCGTTCCTTCTTGATGGCCTTCTACGTTGACAACACTGCTGTCAATATCGATTGTGATGGATGTTAGCTTACTTTTAGAAAGTAGTTTTTTGAAGACTTTGAAATTGATCTCTCTAAACATATGGGTTGTTTTATAGCTGAAGTTTCCTAAAAACCGTGATACCGTTTCAGGTTCTTTGACTGAAATATCAAACTCGTTGATCAGGGGATCACCTTGTAGAAGTTTGAGCCGTTCCAATTTATCAATTCCAACAATGTGGCCGCAGAGCATCGTTTTAATATGGTTCATCTTGATTTTGTTGGTTGATTTATTATCAAATACAAGATCGTTTTCAATGAGCCCGAATATTCCATTGGCCTTCGCACTTTCGAACAGAAGAAATATACCTGCATTTGATGTTATATTCTTGGCTGAAAAATCAATTTTATTGATCACAATTAAGTCCTTTTTCGCCGTTGCTACTTTTTTTATTTCAATTTTAACACCTAATGAGGGAGTGAAAGTTTGCTGATCCAATCGCTTTTTCTTTCACCCATTGGGTGAAAACCAAACTTGACGAAACCCTTGAGTTTTCAGGTGAAAAGGTTGTTTTTTTGTGTTTTTTGATTAATTGACGTAGAATGCGAGTGAATAATATTTTTGCAACAATACCAATCCGTTTACCATCTTACGCTGAACAACAAAAAATCGCCGAAGTCTTACAAGCCAGCGATGCCGAAATCGAATTACATGAGAAGAAACTCGCCGCGCTGCAAGAGCAGAAAAAAGGGCTGATGCAGCGGCTGTTGACGGGTCAAGTTAGGGTGAAAACAGGAGAAAATCATGCAAAGTAAGAAAGACAAGAATAAAAATTCATGGTGGCAAAGCTGGTGGGCAACGCTGATCTGGATCACCATGTTGGCTGGGGCTGTCTATCTAATTTGGTGGCCAAAGTCCAGCGATGCAAGCTGGCATGTCGTCTTTGTGTTAATCAAAGATATGGGTTGGCCCTTTGAGGGCAAACAGTGTTCACCATCAAAGGCCATTGGATAGATGTAGGGAGAAAACAATAGCTGAGGTTTTTAAAGGGTATGGTCTGTACTTTGCCAAGAATACCCCGTTTGAAAATTAGCCACTTAATTCTGTCCCACAACTTGGACAAAATTTGTATTCAGCAGAAACTTCATTTCCACACTCTGAACATAGAATGTTTGAAACATCTGTTGCTGGTGTATCTTTCCTTCTCCGAAAGAATTCCCCAAATGCACCTGATGTTTTGCCCCCAGCTGCTGTAGCTGCCCCTTTTACATTACCTGCTGCTTTTTGGAAAATGTTTTTTTCAACAATTACTCGATAATCTTCAGCCCGTTTTTCAACTTCATCTATATCTAAAAACACATTAAGTTGTGCGGCTATTTTAATTAAAAAATCTCGTTCTTCTTCAACCAATTTGCCATCATAAATAGCCATCAAAACTAATACTTCTACTAAAGTATTTTTTAATTCCTCATCCTCAATTTGAACAACGGCTTCAAGAATATCCCCTTCATTCTTGAGCAATTTCTGAAACCCTGCTTGTGTATGTTCCTCGAATGACATTCGAGATAGCATTGCTCGATAAAATTCTTTTTCTTTAGCTGAAAATTCACCGTCTATTTGGGCCATGTACATTGCTGCCGCAGGGAATGCAATCTCATAGGTATTTTGACGTGACACCAACAAACGCAACTCGTCGGTGACTTTGCCTCGGTTACTTATATGGGATTTTGCAATTTTACCCAGCGTTTTTGTCATCAGATAATTAAAACCACTTCCTACCACGGCTGAAACAAAAGGTATGGTGTATTTTAAAACGCTTTTTTGTAAAATACGGACACCGATTCTTTTACCAAGATCTTGAATAAATTTAAGCGTACCTTTGCTAACATATTTTTTTACTGCGTATTCTGTAGCACCCCTCGTTGCCACTTGTAACCCTTTTCCTACCATTTCGGCTGGGGCAATTCCCAATGCATAACCAAATATCATCATCATATCTTCGGGATCATCTGCATCAAGTTGCAAATCATACAACACTGACAAGTCAAGCACTAACCGCATTTGAATTCGAGCCAAATACAACATCTCCGCTCCAATAGCCGTAACGAATAAAGCCGCTGTCATTCCGAAAGAACTCAACGCAGTTATCATATTTGCTGTCACAGCTGCCCCCGTAACTGCTCCGGCAATGGTAGCATAACGAATAGTGACAGAAATTAACTTGTCGGCAATTTCATCAGGGGGAAGTCCGGGATATTTTTGGACAAAATATTCAGACTTGGCATTTCGGTCATAAGATTGAGCTACTTTTTGCAATAGGATGACAAACCATTGTCCACTCTTGACATCATCCATATTGAGTGATTTTGCAAATTCTTTGGCTTCTTCAAGATCGGAAGATACTTCAGCTTCGAGGGCCTCATTTTGAGGAATATCATCATCGTTCTCAATCATCATTAAATCCTTTCCAGAAATGGGTATTTACTTTAGATTTCCTATCTGTTTTTTGATTTGCTTCGTCTATGATTACCATACCCTTTTACCAGTGTTAAAAATAAACGCCGCCAACTCAATTTGAGAAAGCGGCGTAAATATGCTAAGCTTTATATGCCATACGCCGCGCTGCGTAGGCCTGCCGGGAGTGTAACAGCACTGCCCGGTTTTTTCTTAAAAGAAGTATAGCACGACTTCCCTTTGCCATAATCATTTTCAGATACGAAGAAAATCATAAAAGGAAGAAAGAGATGCTATGCATTGCGATAGTTTTTTAGCCCCCAACTTGCTCATTCTATTTATATTGTCTGTATGATCTTCTTTCTCCTAACTTTTCAACCAGGGGAACACATTCCCCTTCCTTTGCGCATTAATATGAAACCAACTATCCATGCCACCCTTCTCCCAAATCCCCTCCAGCAAACGTCCGTAATAATTACAACGCACCGGTGAAGCCTGCCTGATCCCATCCTGATATCCTTCCCCCACAACCTTATCCTGGAAAACCGCCAAGATCGGCGGGAAAGAATTCACATCCCAACCCTCTTGCCAAAGGTTACTTTCCCAGGCATATTCATATTCATGTACCTTCTGAATAGCTCGTCTGCGCTTATTTTCATGGTGAACCTCAAGCAACAACGGAAATTCTTCATCTCCTCGCTCAAGACGGATAAAGGCATCTGGCTCCAGGATCAAATCATCATCACGAAATAGTCTCGCTTCCTGCTTAGCCGTCCAGACCATGTCCCAGCCGTGGCTTTCTGCTTCTGCAGCAATACGCAAAACGATCTCATTAACGATCACTCTGCGTAAGACACGCTCAAATCTATAAGCCAAGTATTCCGCCGATGGTTTCTTCCCATGTCGTATACTCGCGATCTCAGCACCTACTATCCCCAAGGTATATAGCTTTCCATTCTCAACTGGGAGACCATATTCCTCTAGCTCATGAACTATATTTTTTGATGGCCAAATATAACGAGCAATAATCCGGCGATTCGCATATCTCCGCAATGTACGCGTTGTCATCCCGAGCTGATCTGCAGTCATAACACCTCCCGCAAAAAGCAAGTCAAGTACTTGCCATGCCTGGCTGGAAAGCCCCTGTCGCATTACTACTGCAGCCTCATTCTTGATCTGCTGAGGGGTCATTGAACTCATAGCAGTTGGCCTTCGGCCACCATCCACCTCGCTTAAGTTTTGGTTAAGAACGATCATAGGAAACTCCTTTTTGCTTCAATATGGGATTGGATTTATCTCTTGTGCATGGAATAAATATGGAGAGCCATACCCCTGAAGGGGGTAGTCCGTTTTTTGCTTTTTTGTGCGGACAAGCTACGGACAGGCTCCGGATGAGCTACGGACAAGGTCTGGACAACCCAGCGTCCTTTTTGTCTTTTTCAACATGGACAATTTTCGGCCAGGCTACGGATAGGTTTCGGAAGGGCTACGGACAAGCTGCGGACAAGCCATCTGGGAAAAACACCCGTTCTCATTTCGGCTAATCTTCTACTTCAACCACAGGGGATTTCACTTCGTTTTCAGCCTCCCGCGCGTAAGAGATCCAGTTATAGGCCGTTCGCTCCCCAACCCCATAACTCTCCCTGACAGCCTCCATCGACATCGTTGCAATTTTCAACCGCTCACTTTCAGGCACCTGTCGCCAGTTACGGAAAGTGCCAGTAACTTTCACTTTACTTTCTGCATCTTTCCCGCCAGTTTCAGCAAGTTTCGACGCTTCTGAAACTTTCAGTTTTTGCATTTCCTGCTCATGCTTCATCCGACGCCGTTCTGCGGCCACCAGCCTCTTCGCTTCCCGTGCTTCTGCCTCAAGCTCCCGCTGATAGGCAATCGCATCGCTCTCCACTTCAACCTGCTCATCCACCCTGCGTCGATGCTGTGATCGAATCGCCACGGTCAAAGCGCCAACAATGGAAAGTGTCGAGAGCAAAGCTTTGGCCAGACGCGCCGTTCCCCCGGCCTCATCCAATAAGACATTCACAGTGATCACAACTAGAAAGTAAAAAGCTGCCGCAGCAAAAGCGATCCCAAAAGGCGCCCGCCTCTCTGGCTTCGGCTTAGCGCTATCACCAGCAATGTTATATTGCCAAAACTGGACCGCAGTCGTCACCGTCGAGAGACCCAGTAGCTCTACAACTGCTGCCCCAACGAAAGCCAACCAGGGATCAAAGAGTAATACACTTGCCATGTGGTCATAGGCAATCGCTGCTGGGATCAACGGCGCCAGCCAAGGGACAGTAGCAGCCACATTATCTGCTAAAGTTGTTTCCAGCGCATTTGTGATCGCACGCCAGCCTGTCAATAAATTTACGATAAATTCAACCATGCTATTCTCCAATGAAAACTAATACGCTCAAACTTCTTCCATGCCCACCAAAAAGTGATTGGGCAGAATAATCCCAGAAGGCCGTACCTTAATCCCCGGCAGATCCACAACCTCCACCACTTTCTGATTGACAAAGCAGACATTCGGCACACGCCCGTACTTTTTGTCGAAATAATCAGCCGCTCGCTTGATCTTTTCCGCCAGCGTTCTCTTTTTATCGTTGTCAAACCACAACATGCCATTCATCTCCATTTCCTATGCTCCTGTGATGCCTGTGAGTAGCTGTGAGACTCCCTGTGATGCCTGTGAGAGTCCTATGAGGTCCTGTGAGGCCTGTGAGCCTGTGAGTGAAAACCCCGCTAAATCGGCCAGCTTTGAAGAAATAAGACGGCTGCTAACCGCATCCCGTCCTGCTTCGAGCCAACCACGCGCCTCCCATTTCTCAGCCAACTTACGCACCTTCCATTCTGTTGCCTCTTGATCATCGAAGGCTGCTGTGAGCTCTCTCAGCTTGAATGCACCCCCAAGCTCGGTGAGCGCATAGATAACCATTTTTCGCTCCAATAAAGTCAAAGGGCTGGGCGCCTGTGTTGTAGCCAGCCACTCACGCTCCTGCTCCGGAGTAACTTGATAAAATTGCATCGGCGTATAGTGATCTGTTTTCAAGATACCTCTGCCTGGTGGCTTGCCGATCACCCACTTTCCCCAATTACGATTATCCAGGACAACGCCTCCGCTGGTATCATCCGCTACCCGCAGGGCAATGCGTGTCTGTAACATCGCAGATAATTCACGCGGCACATCTTCAGCTCGCCAGTTATGGCCTGCCAGCCAGACATATAAACCCCATTTGCGTCCCTGGCGAAGGATGTCTGCCAAGCGACGCACAAGAGATTTCTCCCCCAGCACAGCGTTGACCTCATCTGCCACAAATCCAATCCGCGCCAGCGGGATCTCCGCTACCGCGTTATAGGCATCAATATCAGCCGGGGGAATGCCGCCATTCGCTACCTTGCGGAATAATGCCACGCGTTCGGCCAGCTCTCCTTCGATCCGATCTAAAAGGATCCGGAAATCTTCCTGTGAACCACCTACCGGAGCTTCCGCGATCTTATTCCAAACATCCGGATTGAAGGTATGGCTCTGGGGATCAAATAAATACAGCTTCCAGCCAAAGGCGCGTGCCTGGTGCGTGATCAAGGCCAATAAGGTCGATTTTCCCGCGCCCTGCGCCGCGCCGATGATCACATTCTGCTGTTCGTTCGCATGTAATTTCACTTCGCCCTGCATCCCAACCCCATAGCGAAAGATATCGACTTCGCCAAAGCCTGGGAAAATGATCGCTTTCGGCAAGCTTGGCCGCCCGGATAAAACAAAGGCGTAATATAAACCGGCTTTCTTTGTGCAGACAACGGGCATCCCGCTCAAGGCATTGGACAGCTGCCGGAGCACATCCTTGTTTTCATAGGCGCTCAATTTTTTACGCAGCATCATATTGTTGAAACTACCGATCAGGTAGACTCTTTCGCGCTTGCGGACCAGATCATAGACTTCTGGTGGCATCAGCCCAAATTCATCAAACATCATCTCCGAAACAATGGCTGAGATTTTTTCGGCCACAGGCATATAACGTTGTAGCGTTTCTAAATGAGACATCCTATTTATCCTCCTCGACCAATAATCCATCCACTTCGTGCATGACGCCGTTCAGAGCCTGATCGCCCCGAACCCGGATACGTGAGGGGCTTTTGCCACTATATTCACCACTCAACATCTTCGGGGCCTGCGGGGCATGCGTGTCCGGGAGAGCGGCAATGGCTTCTACCAATTGCGCTCTTCGGGTTGTATCTGCCTGCTCAGCCGGGTCACTCACAATAGGTAGATCCACAACGCCATCCTCTCTTAAGCGCATGACTGGCCCCGTCATCAATTCAGGTTTCAGAACCTGCGTCACGGGACCATTCTGGATATAGAGCGTTTGCTCCCTGCCAAACTCATCACGCTTGAAGGGCCGTACCCGCACATATTTGGCAATCGCATTGGCCAGAACGGCAAAGACAACGATCACCAAAGCCCACGGCAGAAGCGCATCCGCCAGATTCTTTACTTCCTGTCGTTCCGTGGCCAGCTCGACCCCGCGCGCCTGTCCTTCATTGATCCGGATCTGGATACCGATCGCAGTCGCCGTCCACATCGCATGGGTTGGGGCCACAGATTCTGTCGCGACAGCTGCCGCTGTTCCCTTCGCAGAAATGACGATATTTGCAGATTCTGTAGCTGTAGCTGCTACAAAGGCCGTTGCGTAATCTTGAGTAGCTTGGGCTTGCGCTGTCTGGTTTGCATAGATGATCTTCTGCTGCTCTTCCACTGCTCGCTGTGTTTCAACAGCGGCCACAGCCCGCTCGGTTGCCGCGATCTTCTCGCGTTCAAAAGCCAGATCATTTGCTTGTTGTGTCATGCTTACAAAACGCTCTTCAGCTGCCTGCGTGGCGAGCCATTCTTGCACGCCCAGGGTTGGTGTGCCAGGAATAGATGTAATCGTTGGTGTCGGTGTCAGTGTTAGCCCTAAACGGATTGCTCCTGCAGTTTGTAGAGCTTCAGGGGGAGGTGTTCCAAGAGCTGCCTGCGTTGCAATTTCTCGCAGCTCTCTTTCTGAGTATCCGCTACAACCGGTCAGGGTCCAAAGCAGGATCAGGATAAGAAATACTTTTGCTTTCATATCAAAACTCCATCGTGCCAAAATCATCATCAGGGAAATCACCAGGCGCTAAATTCCTTTGTCCTAATCTTTCCTGGGGCGGTTTTTTGCCAGCCAGAGCCAGTAAGATCAGGTCGCTGCGGGTCAGTTTTGGCACGCTCTCATTTCGCTGGAAATTGGCATTTGGGCCAGAGACCCATCTGCCACGTCGTCCATTTCTCTTCCAGGTGCGATATAAACTGCTGACTTCGCGGTAGGCCAGGATCGAAGCACCAGTGAAGATCCCGCCAACGGCTGCTTTCAGGATCCAATTGACCAGGGTTTCCAGTGCGAAGGCGGTTGTCATGCCCATGGCTGTCCCGGCCCTTGCTTCTGTGACCGACACGGCAAGACCGTCATAATTCGCGATGGCTATTGAGGCAGCAATGATCACTGCGAAGCCGCTAATAAAAAGAATCATGCCTTTCATGCTTTATCCTCCTTGAGATGAACTTTTGGTCTTGTTTAATGAACTTTGCAAAATGTCAAAGTTCATCTCAGAGACCCAAAATATTCTTGTTTTTTGCCCAAGACAAAAAATGCCTTAAATAACAAAGAAATACATCTATATTCATTTTGTTCATTAAAAGCAGACTTCAAAACACGCCAGATGAACCTGATGAATGCAGATGAATGTAAAAACGCCCTTTTAAGCAGGTATAAATTTGTTTTGTAGCCAATTTTGCTTACAAAACAAATTTTTCTCCCAGATACCCGGAAAAGGTTCATCGCATTCATCAGGTTCATCTCACCCATCCACTCTTGGAGATTCATCTTCCGTATTTCCGCCATCTTCTATATTTTCTTTTGGCATCTCAAGCCCATAACGCGTCATCATCACCTTGATTTTTTCTGTGTCCAAAATGATCACAAAGCCATTCCCCAGGCGATGAGATTTCAATTGCAAATCCTTACGACAGATCTGGCCCACCTTCTGCGTCGTCATCTTATCCTTACGTTTCTTTCCGCTATCCCTGTCATAATCGTTACCCTGGCCATTGATCTCATCCATGAATTTATTTGTGACCAAAGCGATATCTCTTGTAAAGGCATATTGCGCATTCCCAAATGCTCCCAAGCTGCCTTCAAGGCAATAGCATTCATATTCCTGCGAATAGAGTATGGCTACAACGGCATCCAGGACACGCGCATCTATTTTCTGGCTTCTTTCGAATGTGATCTGCCCGCTGTACAGTTGGACAAAACGCTCCACATCCTCCAGCATGGCAGGATCATCCTTGGCAATATATTTCAGCGGACGTGTCACCTGATTCAAACGTGTGCTGATGCTGTAGTCTGTCAGCTCATCGCCCATCTGAAAATCCTTGAGCTGCCATCGTTCCAGCCGCCAATGCAATAAATAATTCCGAATAACCTGAGCCTGCACATAAAATGTCGGGGGCAATTCCAAGGGAATATTTTTCCTCTTCAGCTCAATTGGCATATGAGGGACCATTTCCAATGTGATGCAGCGGCTTTCGGTCGCATCATCCTTGAAATGCCCATACATCGTCAGCAGCTTTGGCCCATAAACATTCATGACTTCATTCGCATGGGTTCTCGATCCATCTGGACGGATGGCCTCAACCAGCTTCCAAACCATGGCCTGTTTTTTCATGGCCCCCACATTCAAGAGCACGATCCGGTCATCGTCCTTATCGCTGATATCCATTTCATCCAGGAACATCGTCCCGCGATAATGATCGATCGCATTTTTATAGCTTGCCGTTGTGCTGATCCCCGTGCTGATAATTAACCGATAGCAAAGATGTCCAACACGCAGCATCACTTCTGACTTGCCCGTATCCGTCTTTCCACGGGCCCGGAAATAGGGAATGGCTGGAAATAAGTCGTAAAGCCATGTCAGCATCACATAATAAGCTGCCAGGCGATATTCAACTTCACTCTCAAGCAGGATCCACTGTCTCAAAAAGGCTTCAACCATCGCGACTAATTCACGCTCGCTCTTCAGCTCCCCCAGATCACTTGGAAAGATAACTGCGCCATGTCGGATGATCCGATCAGGAGGCGAAGGGATATAGCGATAATGCCCGATATCCAGATGATCAGCTTTTCCTTTATTCCCATCCGGGTCCCTGTAGGCAAAGGCAGCTTCATCTGTGCTCGGGTCATAGATATATTCCAGATACCAGCCACGCTCTTTATCTTCATCCCCTTCCGGGACCCAGCCCCCAAGCATCTCGACTGTGTCAAGAAGATCTTTCTTCGAGCCAACTTCTTCGCCTTTAGCCCCCTTGAGCGTCCGATTGAAAGCACGCACATTCATCCCTGTCGCTTTCACAAAGGCAGGCAGAAGCAGTGCGATTTTCTCAGTCTCAATTTGCGTGATGATCTGGAAGGCCCGCATCATCGCTTTCATTTTCCTGGCATCTTCCAGCGTGCCGGGCATATCCCGTGCAGCTTCTGCCGCCCGCATTGCCAGCATTCGGGCATTCATCAGGATATCGCTGACTTTATCCTTCTGCTGCTCTTCATCCAATCCATCATGGAGGTATTTCTGAAGCAGATCATTCGCGTCTTTCTTTTCCCATTCAATGATGCGACACTCTGCACCAACCAGCTCCGCAATTGGCCAGTTCCCATCTTTCCCCTGGATCGTTTTCTGGCCTGCCTGGTCCATATCCAGCGCCAGATATAATGCTCCCTGGCATTCTTTGACTCTATCTCGCAAGCGAGTGATTTCTTCGGCATGGTCTGTCCAGCTGGTGCCAGCAATTGCGACCGCATCATAGCCCCACTGTGAGAGGGTGATCGCATCCGCCTGTCCTTCGACCAGGATCAGTTCATCTGACCTTAGTGCGTATCTGTGGCCATAAAAGAGTTGGCGCTTTCCAAGCAGTTCTTTTGGTAGATTGTAGGATTTTGGCTCATCGCTGCTGATCAGCTTTCCCTCTTTCTCTTCCAGATGTCGGCGAGACAAATAGATGATTTTCCCATTCTGAAAATGTGGATAGATCAACCCGACCTTCTTCCCCCAGCCCAGCATCGAGGGAATGCGGTCATTCGCTACCCACGTGGCCTTTGGTTCGATGCCCTCTTTTTGGCACCATGCCTGCACGCCATCTTTCATCCCCAAAATTGCAACAGCTGCCGGGGAGAGCAGATCTGTGGCAGCAGTCAGGGCGGATTTCATTTCTTCATATTCTTCCTTTCTCCCCCAACCGGTAAAGCCCAGACCAGCACCTCGTGCAAGCACTTTCTCATCATCATCGCTTAGGGTGATGGAGCGAATCGTTTGGTCTGTCCAACCTCGCCCACGTACATAGGTCAATGCCTTTTCATCCTGCCAAAGCCATTTCTCGAAGATGCGCTGCGCTACAGAAAGGGCATCTTCACGAAGTCGCACCGCTTTCATCTCAGTTCGCTGTTCTTCTGTCCAGGTAGGGGATGCCATGCCCGCCTTATCTGCCAATATCTCCAACGCTTGTTTGAAATCCACGCGATCCCGGATCATGACCCAGTTGATCACATCCCCATTGCCATAATCCGGGTTACTATTCCAGTAATATCGTTGCGTATCCAGGTTAACCACCAGGCTGTGTTCACCAACCCCACGCTTGGCTCCCCGGGTATATCCGTGGCCGTTGTATCGTTGTAGGTCTACAGTCTCCGAGATAATACTTTCAATTCTGATCCTGTTTTTTAAATCTACAATGTAGGTATTCATTTGCTCTTCCTCGTTTTTTGTTTTCTCGAAATTGGAGCAGGCCCTCCCGCCGCTCAAAAGTAGAATTCCATTTTCTAAATCAACTGGATCCAATTGCTCAATCGGATCGTTTCATACCAGGCATGTTTTACTATGCGAAGTATTTATATCTATTCATAGCAAGAAATTACTCAGAGAATATTCTTTCTATGGCCTACTCCGTAAGCCGCCAACCATCTGCCTGGTGTTGCTCCCATGCAGACGCGATAATATCTCTATGCTGAGATAAAAACTCGAGCACATGATTACACCCGTCCAGGGCGGGCAACAATAAATCTGTTAATCGAGCATCTTGCCTGATTGCCTGTTCAATACGCAGTCTGACCTGGGTATCTAATAGAAGAAGCGCACTGGCCAAGTCAATACCTGCTGTCTCGTAAAGCTCACGCTTTTCCTCTTGTACATCAGACATGCGCGTCATGGTTATCCCTCACTAATACCTCAACATTCCGAGAATGCAATGGAACCACAGCCACATCCTTACTCAAATCAACAGGAACTGCAGGTAAATCACGACTATGACTAAAAACTTCATCCGTGCCGTAATCAACATCACTATCATCAATCTCCTGGATAATCTCCATTAACCACAATAGCGCCGACTGCCATGCCAATTCTTTTTCTGGAGGCAAAGGAACATAGTTGATTTCGCAGTTAATGGTAAAGGGCATGCTATTTATTTTTTTCTCATAAGTTCATTTCAAGGAAAATAACCGTCACAAAATGCAAATCCTGCTACCATTGAAAACGATTGATGCAACTGCTCACTGCATCGCTCATCCTCGATAGCCGCAGTGCTTACTCAGCCTGCGGTTTTTTTGTAGCTACTCCAATATGCCAAACCGCCCCATTCTCTCCCCACACCAGTGGGCTTTTTGCTCCTAAGCAAGCCAGCGCAAACACATACCGCCAATCACTCGGCTCGTAAGCCACTAGCATCGCCTCCAAGAAATCGGTATCAGGCTCGCTGCTACCCTTGCGCCAATTGATAATTGTGGCATGGCTCAACCCCACGCTCGGTAAACTCTCTGTTAGTCGCTCTGCAAAAACCCTCAGACTAACACCGTGAAGTTTTAAAGCACTATCTACAATCTCTTTTACATTCATCTAAAAAGCCTTTTGCTATCAACTCGTGCTTTGTTTGGTAAAAGCATTTACCAAATTATACATATTTTTACCAACATGTCAAACCATTGACCAAAAGGTGCGCTTTTGATGTACACTAAAATAATTATGACTGCCTTTACTGATTTTCTCCTAGCCAAGATACAGGAATTTGAAACAAAACAAGGGAAAAGAGTTACTCTTGATGAGTTTGCAAATTACATTGGAGTGAGTCGCCCTGTTCTTTCATATTGGCTTAGCGGTAAAACAAAGCCGTCTCTGGAAAAAGCTATATTATTAGCTGAAAAACTTGGGAGCGAAGTTTACGAAACACTGAATCTTCCACCCATAAATATTGATCCTGATTTAAAACGTCTAGCTCGTATCTGGGACAAAATACCTGAGAAAAAACGCCAAGAGCTAGCGGAACAAGCCGAAAAATACGCTGATAACAATGAAAATAAATCAACAATCCCCCTTCGAGAAAATACATAACAACTGGCGCGGAGTGAATCCCCTCCGCCGCAAGAAAATGCTCTGGGAGGCGTACTTTGCCGCGCTTTACTCAGATATGCAAGAGCGTACGCACCATTATTTGAGCATAACGCTCGCCTTCATCTGTTTGCAATCTGTTGTGAGGCTTTTTTCAGATCAAAATATTTCAAATAGATTAGCAACGATAGGCTCATTCCTACTAATTCTTTACACCGTGGGTTTGATTACCCTCACAAAAAAACCCTGGCAAGCACTCGACTAAAGGTTACTAAGAATAGTTGTGGATCCAAAAGAGCCCTCTATAATCAGGGAAAGTTTCCCTGATGGCTCTCTGAAGAGTAAATATGCCTAAAAAACGCAGCGAACTCCATTCTCAATCGCAAAAACTTATTATCTTTATAATATTTACACTAACATACATCGCTTCTTTCTTTATGGTTTATGACAATATAGGCAATATAGCCATTGCCTTTGCTATATTACCTGCGGTTGCTGGAGGATGGTTTTATGGCAAAAAATATGGTTTTTTCATTTCTTTAGTCCTTCTCCTTTTTAATTTTCAACTTATTTCCCTAAAAACTCAAGAAATTGGCAATATCGGTACCCCAGGTATCGTTATGGGATCTACATTTATATTAATTGCCGGAGTGCTTTTTGGCTGGGCAAGCAATGTAAATTACCTCCTAAAGAAAGAATTGAAAGAACGTAAACAGGCAGAAGAAGAGCTTCTTCAGTCTAAATCTCAATTCCGGAGTGTCTTCAATGGCGTTAACGACGCTATCCTTGTAGAGACAATCGATGGTAAAGTCCTTGATGTTAATACACGAGCTTGCGAGATGTTTGGTTGGACTTATGAAGAGTTTTTAACAAAATCACTTATAGATATGGTCCCTCCTGAGAATCGGGCCGTGTCTACAGAAGCACAGGACGAAGACGATCTCACTGTCGAACATTTCGAGACAATTAATATGCGCGCTAATGGGGAACGATTTCCTGTTTCTGTGACAGGGCGTATTGAAAAAATCGGTGGTAAAAAACGTTTACTTATTGTGGTACGTGATATTACAGAGCGAATGTTAGTGGATCAGGAGCTGCAAGAACAAACACATGCGCTAAATGAACGAGTTAAGGAACTAGATTGTCTGTATGGAATCTCCACATTAGTCGATAAAAAAAATATAACGTTGAATGAAATATTCAAAGGAGTTGTAAATCTTATTCCGCCAGGCTGGCAATATCCCGAAATTACTTGCGCACGTATTACACTGAATGGCAAAGAATTTCAAACTAATAACTTCAGAGAAACTATCTGGAAGCAATCTGCTGAGATAGTGGTACATAGCAAGAAAGTTGGGAAGATAGAAGTTTTCTCTTTAGAAGAAAAAACAGAATTAGACGAGGAACTTTTTCTGAAAGAGGAAGAACATTTGCTTAATCTTATTAGCATTCGGCTGGCAAATATCATCACACGAGTACGAGCCGAAGAAGAGTTATTAAAATTATCGAGAGCGATCACACAAAGCCCTGCCGCAATCGTGATTACTGATCTGAAAGGTACGATTGAATTTGTAAACCCTGCTTTTACAAGAATTACCGGATACACAACCGAAGAAGCACTAGGACAAAATCCAAGCATTTTGCAATCAGGGGAGCATGGTTCTGAGTTCTACAAAGTTCTTTGGGAAACAATTTCTGCGGGAAAGACATGGAGTGGAGAATTCCGGAATAAGAGTAAAACGGGGGAATTCTTTTGGGAATCAGCTTCAATATCCCCTGTAGCCAATGCTGAAGGAGATATTAAGAATTATGTGGCTGTAAAAGAAGATATTACGCTACGTAAGCAGGCAATGGCTGATCTTGAAAAAGCAAAAGAAGCAGCAGAAGCAGCCGCCCAAGCCAAAACAGATTTCTTGGCGAATATGAGCCACGAAATTCGTACGCCATTAAATGCCATTTATGGCATGACCAGCCTCATGCAGGATACGCCTCTAAACGACGAACAACAAGATTTCATAAAAACTATTCGTGATGGACGCGACACACTATTAAGTGTAATTAACGATATTTTAGATTTCTCAAAAATAGAAGCAGGCAAAATGGAATTGGAAGAGCATCCCTTCCGCGTGAGAGGCTGCATAGAAGATACCCTCGATTTACTTGCAGAAAAGTCTGCCAAAAAGATGCTTGAGTTAGCCTATATTATCGAGGATGGCGTCCCTCCTATGGTAATCGGAGATGTAACGCGCATCCGCCAAATACTGGTAAACCTTCTGAATAACGCTCTCAAGTTTACGGACAAGGGCGAAGTCGTTGTTTTACTCAAGAGCATGTTGCTTGAAAAGAATCAGTACGAGCTTCAATTCAGCATCCGAGATACTGGCATCGGTATCCCCAAAGATAAAACGGGACGACTTTTCCAAAGTTTTAGCCAGGTCGACACTTCCACAACGCGCAAATATGGTGGGACAGGGCTGGGCTTGGCGATTAGCAAAGAACTGGCAGAAAAAATGGGCGGCAGAATGTGGGTCGAAAGCGAAGAGGGCAAAGGGTCTACTTTCCATTTCACGGTTATCGCAAAAGCAGAAGAAACTGCCCCGCTCATTTCTATTGATCAGTACTCAGATTTCTCTGGAAAACGAATTTTAATTGTTGACGACAATGCCACAAACAGACTTATTCTTATCAAACAAACAGAATCTTGGGGAATGAAGCCCACAGCCGTTGAATCTGGAAAAGAAGCGCTGGCATTATTTGATAAGGAAACTTTTGATATCGCTATTCTTGATATGCAAATGCCTGAAATGGACGAATTTACCTTGTCAGAAAGAATTAGTGAAATGAATACCAAGAATAACTTACCGATGATCATTTTGACCTCTATCAAACGCGATAAAACACGTGCTACAGATTCAAGAATTGCGGCCTTTTTGAATAAACCGATCAAAACATCGAACCTCTTTAATGTGCTAAACAGCATTATTTCGTCTGCATCAGCAGTAAAAACAAAAAAAACGAAAAAAGAAAACGCCATGGACTCTACCGTGGCAGTAAGACACCCTCTGCGTGTCTTACTGGTAGAAGACAACATGATCAATCAAAAAGTTGCCGCGAAAATTCTTTCTCGCTTAGGATATCAATCGGATATCGCCAGTAACGGTTTTGAAGCTATAGAATCGCTCGAACGTCAACCCTACGATGTCGTCTTTATGGATATTCAAATGCCAGAAATGGACGGTAATGAAGCTACCAAGCGAATTCGAGATCGGTGGCCCAAAGATCATCAGCCCTATATTATTGCCATGACCGCCCACGCCCTCGAAGGCGACCGCGAAAAATATATTGCTCGTGGTATGGACGATTACGTCAGTAAACCGATTAAAGTAGATGCGCTTATCGCAGCCTTAGAGAAGGCAAAGCCTGTTGAGCGCAAATCAGCCTGATAATATATAAACTCAGCTTTATCTCACTAGGTATAGGCATCACACAAAAGTATCCCAAATACTACGGTTATGACCATGTAGCGACTTAAGAAGCTATCAAATGGCTAAAAAAACACAAGCAGAAAGTATTGGACAGCAGAAGCCTTTTCAGTTACTTCGTTTTTTTTCTATATTTAGTCAAACAACACTTGGCATTCATGGTGAAAATCCGCTTTTGTAAACTCAAAAACAACTTCCATCTCCACACCGCTGGTTATCGTGCTGGTGTTGCTTCAGGATGGCAAGGTGGAATCTGAAGAGAAGAAGGATAATTAAAAACAAGGAAGGGAAATAAAATGCAAAAAATCAAAGACTTTTGGAATAAAGACAAAAAAAACAAGATCATTCTCATCTCCAATAACCCTGATCATCTTTTGTTGCGCCTGTGGCCTAATAACGGTAGCCTACGCCCCAGATCAAGCTACCCCCACCACCATATCCGACACAGCGTGCTGGGGAGTATTCTGATTTCTACCCTGTCGGAGTGCCGCAGCGCTCTCTTTCGTGCTCCTTAGTGGTATAAATAAATTTGCAAAACCCTAAAAATTCCTATCCCCGCAGCAAGCTGACGGGGTATTACGGAATTTTTCCCCTTCGGGTCGGGTTTTGCTCGAGCGTGGAACCCCGTAGCAAGCTACTGGGTATTCTGCTTCGCTAATAAAAATGCCCACCATTCCTCCCCCCTCAACTCTTCCTCCCCAATCCACCGTCTGGGCATACCTGCGTGATAGTGGCAGAGAAGGTCAAGATAGATGCGTTTGATTAAGAAACTTTTAGAAAAACGGTAACAAGCCAAAAATACGTATGTCCCTTTTATCCCCTCCCCCCACCCTCCCAACTGGCTCTCTTGTCGATTGCTACGTTAGAGATTCGGGTGGACCCACTCAAGAGCGGTCTACAGACCAGCAGATTCAGGAGATCCAGCAATTTTGCAATAAACACAACCTCGAGCTCAGGCATATCTTTAGCGATGTTGCCAAATCAGGCGGGAGTGCAACAGGCAGAGACAGCTTCGAGAAAATGCTCGATACCTACCGCGCCCCAAATAATCGCCCAAGCGGGTTATTGCTCTGGAACTACGCCCGCTTCGCAAGAGACCTGGACGATAGCATCTACTATAAATCGCTGCTCAAAGCCCAAAATATCACCGTCCACTCGCTCACAGACCCCGTCCCGGATGGGCATTATGGCCGCATCGTAGAGCTCTTTATAGACATCAGCAATGAAGAAAAACGCCGCCAAACATCTACAGATGCCAAGCGCGGCCTAAGAGACCTTGTGCTCAACCATGGCTGCGTGCCAGGCAAAGCACCGCACGGATTTATGCGCACCCCCGTCAAGATAGGCACACGCAGAGACGGCACAGATAGAATTGCCCATCGCTGGGAACCAGACCCAAAGATGCTAAGCAAAGTGCGCGAAGCCTTCAAGATGAAAGCGGCGGGCGCAACACTCAGCCAGATCCACGCCAAAACAAGACTCTACGGCAGCCTAAACAGCTACCGCACCTTTTTCGCAAACAAGATCTACATAGGCATCCTCCACTACGGAGATGAAACAATTGCAGAGTATTGCGACCCAATAGTAGATCTGCAAACGTGGAAAACAGTCCAAAAAGTGCTCGAAAAACAAGGACAACCAAGGAAGATTAAGAATCACCCCCGCCGCGTGAACTCTCCCTACCTATTATCAGGGCTCATCTATTGCGACAAATGCGGATCGCCCCTGAACGGAAATACGGTCACGCGCAAAGGGGCATCAGATCTGGCGTATAGATGTGCGCGCGCAAAACGAAAAGCAGGCTGCACCTGTGGGCGTATCTCTGCCAAAACACTCGAAGCCGCCGTATTTGGCACAGTCAAAGACTATATCCTGCTGCCAGATAATCTCGATGCCATTCACGCGATCACCGAAAAGAACCTGAGCGAACTCAAAGCCAACCGATCCATAAGGCGAAAGGAACTGGGAAACGAAAGACAATCCCTATCGCACCGCATTGCCAATATCACCGCCGCCATCGCAGAGACCGGTCACTCACAGGCAATGCTAGACCAGCTCAGAAAACTGGAAGACGAACGCACTCTGCTGATCGTAGAGAGCAAAGAGATCAACGCCCCGATCGAGCCACTGGAAAATCTCAAAAGAAAAGACTTTCAACGCATGTCTGAACACATCACCAAAAACATAGAAAAAGCCCCGCCAGGGAAAGCACGTGCCCTTCTGCGTGGCTTCATCCACAAGATCCGCGCCCAGAAAATAGACAATAGCATCGTTGGAACAATCACCTACTTTTACCCCCCAAACAAAGCCCCGCCTGACAGTCCCGCCCCCACGGGGGTGATGTTGCCTATAGAGCAAACCCCCGTGGGGGCACTACAGAAAAAGCCGCTTTTCAGCGGCTTTTTTGATTCATTTTGCTCTTTTTTCTTCACATTTTCAATAGAATTCACTCTTTTGGTCACAGAAAACGCACACTTGTAAGAAATAGCGGTTCGAGTCCCTTTCCTTACTTTTCCATAAAATACCCTATAATATACACCAGATAAGTCGCTTTACACTTGAATCACTTTCTTTTGGGTGAAAAAACATGTCAGATACGGTTATATTAAAAGTGCATTATTTAGGTGGATTTAAACTTGCATATCAAGACAGCCAGCAATCTCGCCCCATTGCATTATCAACTCCCCCAACAATCAAATCCCAATCACTTCTTGCTTTCCTGATATTTTATCGTGATCAAGAACACAGACGAGATCGCCTAGTGGATATGTTTTGGGGAGATACCTCACCAAGCAAAGCACGGCGTTCTCTTTCTACTGCACTCTGGCATATCCGCAAGTGTTTTCCGGATCAAAATACAATCCAAGGAAACTCACAAACCTTACAATTTACCTTTCTTGGAGAAATTGAACTTGACATTGAAAAATTCAAAAAAAAGGCAAAGCAAAGAACATCTTCAGATTTGCAAGATGCTACTATTTTATATAAAGGCGATTTTTTAGATGCGTTCTATGATGACTGGGTTATTAGCGAACGTTACCGCTTACAATCCCTTTTTATCGAAACTCTAGCTAAACTAATGTCTCTCCATGAGAGAGCCGGTGATTTTAATAATGCGCTACACATTGCTCAAGAGCTATTAAAGTTCGATTCCCTGCGCGAAGATGCTCACCGACTGTTAATGCGCACCTATTGTGCTTTAGGGCAACGCAATGCTGCACTAGAACAATACCGTTCATGCCAGAAAGTATTGAAAGATGAATTAGATATTGATCCCACGCCGGAGACAAGCGGCCTTTTTCAAGATATTCAAAGTGGAAACTATAAAATCGGGAAAAATACCCCTACAGTAGCAGCAGCCTCCATTATTAGAATCACCCCAACTGTTCGCAGCCCGCTGGATGTCGCATCGCGCCAAGTGCTGGTTGGGAGAGAAGATGAACTGTCTTCATTAGACGAACAGTGGGCCGGGCAATGCAATCTTGTATTGGTGACCGGAGAAGCAGGAATAGGCAAAACTCACTTACTGGAAACATTTGCCAAGAACTTGAGTACTCAAGGAGTACGTGTGTTGTGGGGGCGATGCTACGAATTTGAACATCTGCTGCCTTATCAGCCTATCGCGGAGGCACTGCGACCTAGCCTAACAAAGCTAACAACAGAGGCAATGAGCCGCCTACCGGAATGGGTCATCGGTGAATTAGGGAGATTGATCCCGGAAGCGTTGGCAGGTCGACCTAAACATAACGAACGATCTTCAACCAGCACTGATCAGGAGCAGATGCTTCTTTTTGCAGGGGTGAACCACTATCTATCAGTGTTATCCGATTCCACTCGGGTACTTCTCGTATTGGAGGATCTGCATTGGGCAGCAGAATCTACTTTGGAACTGCTCCACTATTTGGCACGTCACACGCCCACATCTAACTCCCCGCTTTTGATCGTGGGCAGCTATCGTCCAGAGTCTCTCGAAAGACAGCATCCTCTAAGGGCATTCCAGCGGCAACTCCAAAGGGATGGAATGGCACTTCCGTTTCAACTCTTGCCTCTGTCGGACGTAGCTGTTGAACAGTTCCTTTATGAGATGTCTGGAAGAGATAAGGCGATCATCCCCCTGACTCGAAGGCTGAACAGGGAAACAGAGGGAAATCCTTTCTTCCTGGTAGAAATCATCAAAGCACTCTTCGAGATGAATACAATCACACTGAAGGAAGGTGCCTGGCAAGGCGATTTCGACCGTATCAGCCGAGGAGAGCTACCTTTACCTGCCAGCATCAAGGAAGTCATCCAAGCTCGTGTCCACCGAATGGGCGAGACTACCCAGGATGCCTTGCGTACTGCGGCGATCTTGGGTCGTGAGTTCGATTTTGATTTGCTCGTCGCGACTTGGACACAGAATGAAGATATCACTCTGGATGCCCTGGATGAAATGCTGCGCTATCAGGTAATTGATGAGGGCACAGGAATATCAAATCGAGATTATGCTTTTAGGCATCATAAAATCCAGGAAGTTATTCACTCTATGATCCCCCGCCAACGCCGTCAATATATCCATGCCCAGGTTGCAATAGCAATGGAGAAGCATTTTAGCCCTCAGGATGAAACAGTGAGCGAGCTTGCTCATCATTATCTACAAGCCCAGAATCTGGATCGATCTTTAGCGGGGAAAGCTGCCCATTATCTGCTTCAAGCCGGGAATCTGGCTGCGAAACAATTCGCTAACGTGGATGCGGTAACTTATTACAACCGCGGCCTGACAGTGGTCCCAGACACCGATCAAGCTGGGCGATACGCGCTTCTATCAGCTCGTGAACATGTCTATTATGCGCAAGGAAATCGCGACGCCCAGCAAGATGACTTGGTAGCCCTGTGGGAGTTGGTGCAAGATATGACAACAGAAGAGCAGGCTGAGGTGATGCTCCGCCAAGCAAGACTCGCCAGAGAAACCAGCGATTACGATGTTGCTATGGATGCAGCACAATCAGTTATCAATTTAGCCAAAGCCAATCAGCAGTTGTTGGCTTCTGAAGGATTTATGATTTGGGGAAATGCACTAAATCGGCAGGGGAAGTTCAAAGAAGCTCAATCCAGATTCAAACAAGGTCTTAATCTAGCGCGCACTGCAGGCGCTTCTTGGCTAGAGGCTTATTGTCTAAATGGTTTGGGATTGAGCTTTCATTATTTGGGTATTACCGCTAAGGCTCGCCACAACTTGGAAGAAGCAGCACAAATATATCGTCAAATCGAAGATCTACGCGGTTTGAGTGCCGCGCTTAACAATCTCGGGGTAATCGCCAATGAGCAAGGTGATAATATCGCCGCCAAATCTTTTTACGAGGACGCACTAGATATTCATAAAAAAATGGGGAACCCCAAAGGGGAGGGGTTAGTATTGGGCAATCTTGGAGTAATTGCTGCAGCTCAAGGGGAATATATACAAGCAAAAAAAGATCATCAACAAGCTTTGGCCATCGCCCGAAAAATTAAACATCGTCTCTTCGAGGGGAATGCGCTGCTCAACTTGGGGAATGTTTATCTTTCCTTGGGAGCATACGAGAAAGCCAGTGAATGTTACGACCAAGCACTGGATGTCTACCGTCAGATCGGGAATCGAACCGGCGAGGGGTGGGGGCTAGCTTACGCCAGTTTACATGCCCACCATTTGGGAGATCACCAGTTAGCCTTGACCTTTGCTCAAGAAGCCTTGTGTATTGCTGAAGAAATCGGAGATCGTCACATCCAGGGTTACGCCTGGACTCATTTGGGGCATGCGTTATTAGCGTTGGAGCGCAGCGATGATGCCTATGAAGCCTACCAGAAGGCAGTTGGTCTACGACGCGAACTAAAGGAAATGCATTTGGCAATGGAATCGCTGAGTGGGATATTGCGTGTTTGCTTAGATCAAAGTCATTTGGCTAAAGCCACTCTTCATCTTGAAGAGATGCTGAGTTTTTTAGAGAAAAATTCTCTCGAAGGGGTAGATGAGCCATTGCGTATTTATTTGACCTGCTTCCAGGCATTGTGCGCCAATGGAGACACACACGCCCGTCAGATGCTGATTAGCGCGCATACGCTGATAGAAGAGCGGGCTGCCAAAATCGGTGATGAAGCTCTGCGGCACTCTTTTCAAGAGAATATCCCTGCTCATCGAGAGATTGCAGTCGCTTTCGCCAAAGACAAAACCGCCAATTAATTTCTCACTTCTCCAAAAATTTGACACTTTTTTGACACCTAGGGGATACACTTTGTGATATGTCAGCCAATATCACAGGTGAGTAATGCCAAAACCCAAGTTTTCCCATCCAACAAATACCTTTGTTATTCGTATTTGGCGCGAATGGTCAATAGACCAGCAAATTTGGCGTGGCAATATTGAGCATCTGGAAAGCGAGCAAAGGGAGGGATTTGGTGATTTCGAGCGTATCTTGGCTTTTCTTCGCTCCTTTGGCATATTTGATGAAGAAGAGCAGAAGAACGATGGTGAGAATTGGAGATAGGTCTTTATCCTTTTTGATGTGAGGTTATTTATGAGACGTCTAACCTATTTATTTCTTGGAATATTTCTTTTGGTGCTGATACTTTCGGCCTGTGGAGTTCCAACCAGTGGGCCGCAAGCCTGGCTGGATTGGCCGCTTGACAACGCCATCGTCCCGATTGCACCACTCACCATTCAAGCCCATGCATCTGACAGTGATGGCATCAGCCGGTTCAAATTCGAGGTGGACGGTTCTTCCATTGCAAATGTAAAAGTGGATGGAAGCAGGCTTGGTGAGGCCAGCATTGAATGGACTCCACCTGGCCCCGGAACTTACTTGATTTCAGTGCAAACCGTAGATAAGAGCGGCAATCCCGGGGTAGTGGCAACAGCCAGAGTCACAGTAACTAGTGACCCCACGCCAACGCCTGATGCCCTGTTTTTGGCTGAGACAACCACACCATTTGCAGAATCTGCTGAAACCACATTTGCAAAAATCTCCCATATCGAATGCGGCCCCGATCAGACTGTATACATAGATATTAGTATCGGAAATCTTCAAGGCATATTGGGCTACTCGCTCTATTCCACTTGGATCGATGCGAGCGTGGCGGAAGTACTCACCGAACCCCTTCCACAATTGGTAGAAAAGCGCCTTCAGATAACTGAGCCAATCGACACCATAGATCGTCAGCATCAGTTCACTTTGGTAGCCGAAATACCAGAAACTTCAACCCTACTTGCAACAAATATATATGAACCTGGAGGACGTTGCCCCGGTCATTACCAAGAAGAAGTTGAGATGGCGCCCTCCGATCCAATAGCGCCACTGGTCAACGCGACCCAGAACGCCAACTGTCGCAGAGGCCCTTCCCTTGAGTATGACATCGTCACCAACCTGCTTGAAGGACAGAGCGCTGAAATTACTGGCCGCAGCACGGACAGTAGTTGGTGGGTGATTAATCCCGGAACAACTTGCTGGATTTCAGGAGCAGTGGTGGATGTTAGCGGTGACATAACCGGTGTTGCCGTAGTCTCTGCCCCGCCGCTGACAGTCACGGAAGAACCTCCGCCCTCAGACACCACGCCTCCCAGTTTTTATAGTATTGGGGTTTCGCCTGATCTTATCCTGACAGAAGGCGGTGTATGCGAAGGTTACGAACGCGCTACCGTAGTCGCTGCGGCGGTCGCTCATGATGGTGATCTCAGTAGCGTGGTCGCCTACTGGAATATCGGTGGAGCAGAGAGTGGACAGGTTACTCTCCAGGAAGGCGGGCTTGGCCATTGGGCACTCATCGGACCGGTGAACACCGTCGGAACGATGGAAATATATATGATTGCGGTAGACACATCGGGTAACTCCGCCCAATCTGATACGCTCTACGTCACTGTAAATAGTTGCATTGAATAAAGAGGAGTATATTCGATGAATTGTGATGCGTCATACCCCATTAGACAAAAACTCATATTTCTAAGAGAGACTTCATGACCTCATATGGAGTTCTCCCATCGTGAGACATGTGCGGTCTGTCATAATTATAATAGCTTTCCCAAGCTCC